>Ga0206677_10000066_pt1 | contig 85531 bp, 77 predicted proteins | sample M130m12015metaG_FD_155475 | JGI IMG/M metagenome (GOLD analysis project Ga0206677, IMG submission 155475) | Ammonia-oxidizing marine archaeal communities from Monterey Bay, California, United States - M1 30m 12015 | ecosystem: Environmental > Aquatic > Marine > Intertidal zone | place: USA... | reverse complement strand
TTTAACATCATCAGCATATATTTCTAGTTGCGGTTTACTATTAATCGTTGCATCTTCACTTAGTAACAGTGTATTGTTCGATTGAAAAGCATCAATTTTCTGAGAATCTTCACGAACCATTATTTTCCCATTAAAAACTCCTTTAGATTTTTCTAAATATACGCCTTTATACATTTCATTTGACCTACAGTTTGGGCTTTTGTGATCAACAAAAGTATGATTATCTGCTAATTGATTTTTATTTAAAACAGAAATTCCATTCATATTACTTTCTGCATTTGTACCATTTTGCTCAAAATTCAGATTATTTCGTATAAATTTCCCGCCAAAAATCAAGGTATTAATATTAGAAACTGAATCTTTTCTTTGGAAGATATCTACAGTGTCAATAAGTGATGAGTTTGGTGTATTGTTTTGAATTTTATTAAATTCTAATTTTGAATTAGATTCACAATTAATATGAGTAAAACTATTTACAAATACATTGTCACAATCAATGTTTTGAATTTTCTCAATGAATTTAACTTGAGAATTATCCCCCACACTAATAATATTTCTATATTGAATAAAATTATTTTCTACAGTATTAAAAAATAAAATTTCAATTGGTTCTTTAATTGTTGTATTGGCATGTACAGAAATTGTATATCCGTTTTTTGCAAGTGAGTAATTTAATTTTTCTAATGCTTCATTTGTGTTAGAAATAAATTCTGAATATGCTGATATTGATATATTTTTAATTTCTGGTTTGGAAATTAAAAAACCATCTACCAAAATAATCTTATGCTTAAGCCCTAGACTATGCTTTTCTACTTCTTTTTTAGTAACATCTCTACCAACAGCGTTGATACTATATTTACCAGAAATTGTTTTTTTTAATGAAGTGTATCTCCATTCTTCATCTTTAATTGTTGGAAATCCATTTTCAAGAAAATTATCTAACGCACTTCTTTTATCAGCAGATAAATTTTTTTTATCTGAATAATTTTTTATTTCGTTTATTAAGCCCACTCTTTATCTGCTTCTTTTGTTATCCAATCATATCCCTTTGATTCAAGCTCATGAGCAAGTTCTTTACTTCCAGATTTTATTATCCTGCCATTGTACAAAACATGTACATAATCAGGAGTAATATAATCTAATAATCTTTGATAATGAGTAATGATGATTGTGGCATTATCTTTAGATTTTAATTTATTTACCCCATTTGCAACTATTCTTAATGCATCAATATCTAAACCTGAATCTGTTTCATCTAAAATCGAAAGTTTAGGAGATAACATTGCCATTTGAAAAATTTCATTTCTTTTCTTCTCTCCTCCAGAAAACCCTTCATTCATATTCCTAGATAAGTATCCTTTCTTAATACTGAGGAGTTCCATTTTCTCTCTCATTAATTTAAGTAAATCTGGAGTTGACAACTTTTCAATTCCTAATGCTTTTCTTCTCTCATTAATAGATGTTTTAATGAAATTAGAAACTGATATTCCTGGAATTTCAACAGGATATTGAAAGGACAGAAAAACTCCTTTATGAGCTCTTTCTTCAGGTGACAAATCTAATAAATCTTCATCTTCAAACTCGATAGATCCTTCTTCAACCTCGTAATTTTCATTTCCTGCAATTACAGCTGAAAGTGTACTTTTCCCTGAGCCATTAGGTCCCATTATAGCATGAATTTCACCAGCTTTTACTGTTAAGTTAAGCCCTTTTAAAATCTGATTTTCTTCTACGCCTGCTTTTAAGTCTTTTATCTTTAACATTCTTTATTTTTTAACCTACTGAACCTTCTAGGCTGATTTCTAATAATTTCTGTGCTTCAACTGCAAATTCCATCGGTAACTGATTTAGTACATCTTTGCAATATCCATTAACAATTAAGGCGATTGCGGCTTCTGTTCCAATACCTCTTTGGTTGCAATAGAAAATTTGATCTTCACCAACTTTTGATGTTGTTGCTTCATGTTCTACTTGTGAGGATTTGTTTCTAACTTCTATGTAGGGGAAGGTATGAGATCCACATTTATCTCCCATTAACAAAGAATCACATTGAGAAAAGTTACGTGAATTAGTTGCTCCTTTTGAAATACTAACTAAGCCTCTATAGTTACCGTTGCTTTTGCCTGCTGAAATCCCTTTTGCTATAATTGTACTCTTTGTATTTTTACCAAGATGAATCATTTTTGTTCCAGTATCAGCTTGTTGAAGATTATTTGTTACAGCTACAGAGAAAAACTCCCCAATAGAATTATCTCCTTTTAATATGCAGGAAGGGTATTTCCAAGTTACGGCAGAGCCTGTTTCAACTTGTGTCCATGATATTTTAGCATTTTTGTGACATACGCCTCTTTTAGTCACAAAATTAAAAACTCCACCTTTCCCATTTTTATCACCAGGATACCAATTTTGAACTGTAGAGTATTTAATATCAGCATTATCCAATGCTACAAGTTCAACTACTGCTGCATGTAATTGATTTTCATCTCTCATTGGTGCAGTACAACCTTCTAAATAACTAACTTGAGAGCCTTCATCTGCAATTAAAAGTGTTCTTTCAAATTGTCCTGTTCCGGCTTCATTGATTCTGAAATATGTTGATAATTCCATTGGACATTTTACCCCCTTCGGAATGTAGCAAAAAGATCCATCTGAAAATACAGCTGAATTTAATGCGGAAAAGAAGTTATCTCTAACTGGAACTACGCTACTTAAATATTTTTTTACAAGCTTAGGATGATTTTTTATAGCATCTGATATAGAGCAGAAAATAATGCCTTTTTCTGCAAGAGTTTTTTTAAATGATGTTGCAACTGAAACAGAATCCATTACGATATCAACAGCAACATTGGCAAGTCTATTTTGCTCATCAATTGATATACCAAGTTTATCAAATGTTTTTTTCATTTCTGGATCCAAATCATCTAAACTATCTAAGACTGGCTTTTGTTTTGGAGCTGAATAATAGATTACATCCTGATAGTTTGGCTTTTCATATTCAACGTTTGCCCAATCAGGCTCATCCATTTTTAGCCATGCATTGTATGCATTTAATCTATAATCTAACATCCAATCTGGTTCATTTTTTTTTGCTGAAATTGTACGCACAACTTTTTCAGTAAGACCTTTTGGAATTGTGTCAGATTCTATTTTAGTTGTGAATCCATATTTATATTCTGCACTAGTAACTTCTTCTAGTAAAATATCTTCAGAAAGTTGTTTTTTTTCGCTCATTTATAAGGGTTTTATAGAGAAAAGCTTTCTCCGCATCCACATGTTCTGTTGGCATTAGGATTATTAAATACAAAGCCTTTACCATTAAGGCCTTCAGAGAATTCCAAAGTTGTTCCAACTAGGTATAAATAGCTTTTCTTATTAACTAATAGTTTGATACCATTGTCTTCAATTAGCTCATCATCATCTTTTTTGGTATTATCAAAGTCTAATTTGTAACTTAAACCAGAGCATCCACCACTTTCAACTCCAACTCTAACAAATTGATTATTGGAACTTTCTTTATCAAGTAAAAAAAGCAGTCTATTTTTAGCTGTGTTACTAATATTAATCATTTATTTAATCTAAATCCATAACAGGGATGCAAAAATAACAAATAAAAATTGTATTTGTATATCTTTGTAATATGAAAATATTAGAAGACAAGTCATTAAAAACAACCCCAATAGACACATTAGGAGAGTTTGCATTAATCGACCATTTGACCAAAGACATCAAATTAGAGAACTCAAGTACAATTTTAGGAATTGGAGATGATGCATCTGTTATAGACAAAGGCGATAATTATTCATTGTTAAGTACAGACTTATTAATAGAAGGTGTACATTTTAATTTAGCTTATTCACCATTAATGCATTTGGGTTATAAAGCAGTAGCTGTTAATGTATCTGATATATGTGCAATGAATGGTTGCGCAAAACAAATTATAGTCGGATTAGCTGTAAGTAATCGATTTACAATTGAAGCACTTGAAAAATTATATGAAGGTATTAAATTAGCCTGTAAACATTACGGTGTCGATTTAGTAGGTGGAGATACTACATCTTCAACTTCTGGTTTAATGATTAGTATTACTGTACTTGGTGAAGTAGAAAAAGATATTATCACATATAGAAGTGGTGCAAAAGTTAATGATTTAGTTGTTTGTACAGGAGATCTTGGAGCAGCTTATCTTGGGCTCCAACTTCTAAATAGAGAAAATGAGATATTTAAAGATAACCCAACAATTCAACCTGATTTAGGAGGCAATGATTATATTCTAAAACGTCAATTAAAGCCTGAAGCTTCAGTTAAATATATAAAGATTTTAAAAGAATTAAATATTATTCCTACCTCAATGATTGATATCTCTGATGGTCTTTCATCTGAAGCTCTACACATATCAAAAGCTTCATCGGTTGGTTTAACTATACATGAAGATAAAATTCCAATTGACCACACAGTTATGAATTTATCAGCTGAATTTAAAATTAATCCAATTGTATGTGCATTAAATGGTGGTGAAGATTATGAATTACTTTTTACGGTAAATCAACAACATTATGATAAATTAAAAAAAGATCCAGATTTTACAATTATTGGATTTGTTAACGATAAATCTCAAGGTAATAATTTTATTGCAACTGATGGGTCATCACATCAATTAACTGCTCAAGGGTGGGACCCAATAAAGAAATAATGTTTAATCTTAATTAGCTTCTCATTAAGTATTCAATTTCTTCAATCTCAATTGGAATGTTTTTCATTAAATCTTGTGGTCCTTCTTCAGTAACTAATATATCATTCTCTAATCTAATTCCAAGACTTTCTTCTTGTATGTAAATACCTGGTTCACAAGTAAATACCATGCCTTCTTTCATTATCCATTCCATGCTACCTACATCGTGGACATCTAGGCCTAAATAATGTGAGGTTCCATGCATAAAGTACTTTTTATAGAGAGGTTTTTTTAAATTCTGCTTCATAACATCATGTTTGTCTAATAGCTTTAGATTAATTAGTTCTAACTCCATCATTCTACCAATTTCTTTATTATATTCTTTAAATTTTGTTCCTGGAGTTAGCATTTTTGTAGCTTCTTTCATTACGTGCAGAACTGAGGCGTAAACTTCTTTTTGTCTACTATTATACTTTCCGTTTACAGGAACTGTTCTAGTTAAATCTGACGCATAATTGGCATATTCTGCTCCAAAGTCCATTAATAAAATATCACCATCTTTACATTCTTTATTATTGTCAATATAGTGTAAAACACACGAATCAAAACCTGATCCAATTATGGGTTGATATGCAAAGCCATTCGATCTGTTACTTAAGAATTCATGCATTAATTCTGCTTCAATTTCATATTCCATTATTCCAGGTTTAATTAATGGAAGTATTCGTCTTAATCCTTTTCCTGTTAGATCACAAGCATTTTGTAATAGCTCGATTTCAAATTTTGATTTAATCGCACGCAATTCATGCATTATAGGAGCTACAGTCAATATTTTTTTATTGGGAAAATTTTTGCAAATTTTTATTTTAAAACGGTCATCTCTTGTCTGAACATCTGACGCTGCTCTACTATGAATATTTTCATTTAAATATATACTATCTGCTTCTGAAATTAATTCATTTAATTTATTGTCTAATTCATCTAACCAAAAAACGGTTTTTATACCTGAAATTATATGCGCTTTATTTTTATCTAATTTTTCTCCTTCCCAAATTGCAATATGTTCATTTGTTTCTTTTAAAAACAAAATCTCTCTCATATTTTGATTTGGGTGATCAGGAAAAATAATAAGTACACTTTCCTCTTGATCAATTCCAGAAAGCCAAAAAAGATCATTGTTTTGTCTAAAAGGCATTGTCCCATCAGCATTTGTTGGCATTATATCATTAGAATTTAATATGGCTATTCCATTGCGTGATAATTTAGAAAAAATTTTTTGCCTATTTTGTACAAACAGTTTACTACTAATTTGTAAGTATTTCATTTTATTTGAGTTTAATTCAAAAATAGTAAAATTACTCATCAATCTGTAATCGTTCTTAATTAGAATTTTTATAGCTATGAATGTTCTGAATGTAAGATTTGAGCAGTATATTTGTAAAATAATTAAAAAATTTAAAATGAGTCACGGTATATCAAATTCATCAGTAGGAAGAAAATTTTTGATGGCGCTATCAGGATTTTTTCTAATGTTTTTTTTAGCACAACATTTGGCTATAAATTCATTATCAGTTTTTAGTAAAGATTTATTTAATGAGGTATCTCATTTTATGGGAACAAATCCATTAATACAATTTGTCTTACAGCCGATACTAATTTTTGGAGTAATATTTCATTTACTTATGGGTATGTATTTAGATAGTCAAAATAAATCTGCTAGACCAATAAAATATGCAATGGATAATCCTAATGAAAACTCGAATTGGCTAAGTAGAAATATGTTAATTACTGGAGTAATGATTTTATTATTTATGTTACTTCACTTTTATGATTTTTGGATTCCTGAAATTAACACTAAGTTTATAAATGGAGATTGGTCTGGTATATTGAATGGAGAGTTTAGATACTGGGAAGAACTTCATCATAAATTTCATAATTTAGCTAGAGTTATTATTTATTGTATCGCATTTATTTCGCTTGGACTACACTTAGCTCATGGATTTCAATCCTCTTTTCAATCTGTGGGATTTAATAATAAACATACGAGTACAATTAAGAAACTAGCTAATCTATATGCTGTAATAATACCTCTAGGATTTATTTTTATTGCTTTATTTCATTACTTTACTTCACTCTAAAAATTATAATATGTCGATTTTAGATTCCAAAATACCTAAAGGCCCTTTGAAAGACAAGTGGACCAATCATAAAAATAATATTAATTTGGTAAGCCCTGCAAATAAAAGAAACATTGATATCATTGTAGTTGGGACTGGATTGGCAGGTGCATCTGCCTCTGCATCTCTTGCTGAGATGGGATACAATGTAAAAGCATTTTGTTATCAAGACTCGCCTAGAAGAGCACATTCAATTGCAGCTCAAGGAGGTATCAATGCAGCAAAAAACTATCAAAATGATGGAGATTCTATTTACAGGCTTTTTTATGATACCGTTAAAGGAGGTGATTATCGATCAAGAGAAGCAAATGTTCACAGATTAGCGGAAGTTTCTGGAAATATAATTGATCAATGTGTTGCTCAAGGCGTTCCTTTTGGGAGAGAATACGGCGGGCTTTTAGATAATCGTTCATTTGGAGGAGTACTAGTTTCAAGAACTTTTTATGCGAAAGGTCAAACTGGACAACAACTTTTGTTAGGTGCATATTCTGCTATGAATCGACAAATCGGTAAAGGAAAAATTCAGATGTTTAATAGACATGAGATGGTTGAATTAGTTAAGGTTAATGGTAAGGCTCGCGGGATTATTGCAAGAAATTTAGAGACAGGAAAATTAGAAAGGCATGGGGCACACGCTGTAGTAATTGCTAGTGGAGGATATGGTAATGTATTTTTCTTATCAACAAATGCAATGGGATCAAATGTAACTGCCGCATGGAAAATTCATAAGAAAGGAGCATATTTTGCAAACCCGTGTTACACTCAAATTCATCCTACATGTATACCAAGAAGCGGAGAACATCAGTCTAAATTAACATTAATGTCTGAGTCACTAAGAAATGATGGGAGAATTTGGGTTCCTAAAAAAATTGAAGATGCCAAGTTAATTCGACAAGGAAAATTAAACCCAACAGAAATTAGCGAAGAAAATAGAGATTATTACTTAGAAAGAAGATACCCTGCTTTTGGTAATTTAGTTCCGAGAGATATTGCATCAAGAGCTGCGAAGGAGATTTGCGATGCTGGATTTGGAGTGAATCAAACAGGAGAGGCTGTTTATCTAGATTTTACATCAGCAATAAAAAGATATGGAAAGCAGGAAGCGGCTATACAAAGACTAGAAAATCTATCTGAAAGTAAAATTATTGAACTTGGAGAAGCAATTGTTGAATCTAAGTATGGAAATCTTTTTCAAATGTATGAGAAAATTGTTGCACAAAATCCATATAAATCTCCTATGATGATTTACCCAGCTGTTCATTATACAATGGGTGGAGTTTGGGTTGATTATAATTTAATGACCTCAGTTGAAGGTTGTTATTGTATTGGAGAGGCAAATTTTTCAGATCATGGAGCAAATAGATTAGGAGCATCTGCACTTATGCAAGGATTAGCAGATGGTTATTTTGTTTTACCTTACACAATTGGAGATTATCTTTCAAATGAAATTAGAACTGGTAAAATATCAACAGATACATCTGAATTTGAAGATGCTGAAAAGTCTGTTGCTGACAGAATACATAAGCTAGTTAATATTCAAGGGACTAAATCCGTAGATCATTTTCATAAATTGTTAGGTCAAGTAATGTGGGAATATGTTGGCATGACTAGAAATGAGAAAGGGTTAAAAATTGCAATGAAAAAGATTAAAGAAATTCGCGATGAATTTTGGAAAGATTTAAGAATACCTGGAGATCAGTTTTCTTTAAATGCCGAACTTGATAAAGCCGGTAGGGTTGCAGATTTTTTAGAACTAGGGGAGCTTTTTGCTAAAGATGCTTTAAGTAGGAACGAAAGTTGTGGTGGTCATTTTAGAGAAGAATCAGTTGAGTTACAAGGGGCACAAAAAGGAGAAGCCAAAAGAAATGATAAAGATTATGCTTACGTTGCTGCATGGGAATATAAAGGAGAACCTGAAAATTCAAAAATGCATAAAGAGGAATTAGAATTTAATGATATTGAATTAAAACAAAGATCTTATAAATAAAAGCTATGGATTTAACTTTAAAAGTTTGGAGACAGAAAAATAGAAATGCTCAAGGAGCTTTAGAAACATATAATATTTCAGGAATATCTGAAAATGCATCTTTTTTAGAGATGTTAGATGTTATGAATGAACAGTTAATAAATGAAGGACAAGAGCCTGTAGCATTTGATCATGATTGTAGAGAAGGTATTTGTGGAAGCTGCTCACTTTATATTAACGGTGAAGCTCATGGTCCAGCAAAAAATGTTACAACATGCCAATTACATATGCGCATGTTTAAAGATGGTGAAACAATTTATATTGAGCCATGGAGATCTGCAGCGATGCCAGTTATTAAAGATTTGATTGTAGATCGATCTTCTTTTGATAGAATTCAACAATCAGGAGGCTTTGTTTCAGTTAACACTTCTGGTAATACTCAAGATGCTAATGCACTTCCCATTCCTAAGATGAACGCAGACAAAGCTTTTGACGCCGCTGCTTGTATAGGTTGTGGTGCATGTGTTGCAACTTGTAAGAATTCATCAGCAATGCTATTTGTCGCAGCTAAAGTATCTCAATTTGCATATCTCCCTCAAGGGCAAGTAGAAGCAACACAAAGAGTAAAGAATATGGTACAGCAAATGGATAATGAAGGATTCGGAAACTGTACAAATACTGGAGCCTGCGAGATAGAGTGTCCAAAGAGTATATCTATTGAATATATTGCTAAAATGAATAGAGAATTTTTAGCAGCTACTTTTTCAACTTCTGAATAAATTAATGCAAGAATTATTAAGTTTATCACTACTTCAGTCAAAAATTTATTGGAAAGATATAGATAAAAATCTTCAGCATTTCTCAAATTTAGTTTCTAGAGTAGAAAATACAGATATTATTTTATTGCCTGAAATGTTTAATACTTCCTTTTGCCCTGAATTTTCTCATTTAGCAGAAAGAATGGATGGAAAAACAATTAAATGGATGCAAGCTGTTTCAAAAAAGAAAAATTGTATTGTTACAGGAACATTAATGATAAAAGAAAATAATAGAATATATAATAGACTTGTTTGGATATCTCCAAGCAGTGATATTATAACTTATGATAAATGGCATTTATTTTCTATAATTAAGGAAGATAAGTATATCTCAAAAGGTAAAAAACGTTTAATAGTTAGTGATTTTGGCTGGAAATTTTGTCCGTTAATTTGCTATGATTTACGTTTTCCTGTTTTTTCAAGAAATACTGAAGACTACGATATTTTAATTTATTTGGCCAATTGGCCAAAAGCACGAATAGATGCATGGGACACACTACTAAAGGCAAGATCAATAGAGAATCAATGTTATACAGTAGGATTAAATAGAATTGGTCAAGATGGAAATGGAATAGAATTTAATGGTCATTCAAAAGTTTTTGATGCTTTTGGAAAAGAAATTTTTGCAGCTAGTGATAATAAGGAAGATATTTTACAAGTTGTAATTTCAAAAAAATCTTTATTACACAAAAGAAATAAGATGAATTTTTTAAATGATCAAGATTCTTTCACTCTTTTATAATCCACTCTATTTCTAAATCCCAATTTGAACGAATTAAAATTTCAGATTGATAATTAAATACTTTTTCAGGTTGTATCTGTTTTTGTAAGTTTCCCGTATTCCAAATTCTATCTTTATTTCTATCTTCTATATACTTTAATTGATATTTTCCAGGCTCTATCGATTTGATTAAAAATGGTTTTTGATCAAAATAATGCTCAGAGACAACTTTATTTTTCTGCAACAATTGAAAAATAGATGATGAATTGAGTTTAGTCATAATTTCTAATTGCCCTAGTTCTAATCTTTCTTTTCTTTCAACTAAAGTATCTTTTTTTACATATAAGGTTGAATCATTTTTTTCAGTTTCAATTTTTTCTTTAAAAGCAAGAAGCGAAATAAATGTATCATTTACAGTATTTATTTTTCTATTTAAAAATGCAATTTTTTCATCAGTATTAAAAATAAAATCAAATCCAGAAAGCGCTAGAATTTTATAGTTCTTGTTTATTAAGTTTGGAAAATGAAATCTTCCTATTTTATCTGTTTTAGAAATATACTTAGGAGTACTTTTGATTAATAGTGAATCTTCAATCTTCTCATCAAATAACATTATCCAGCAATTTTCTAAATATTCTAAAGTATATGAATCTTTTAAAACACCATTTATTACAGTATGATCTATGTTATTTTCATTATAAATATAACACAATGAATCTAAGACATTTCCTTCGTTTATATCCTTAATACATTTACTTAAAGAAATATTGTAGCTTTTGTTTTTATGCAAGGTATCCTTTATTGATAAGTAAAGTAATTTTCCTTTTATTTTTTTTTGTGAATTTTTTATTATGGGAGAAATATAAAAGTTTTCGTCCCAATTATTTAGCTGTATATTTTCATCAAATTCAAATAAAATTACATTATCTAAAGATTTCTTGTCATTTTTTACAATTGTAATATTTTTAATTTTTGGAGGAGATATATCTCTTTTACCACCAGTTGGAGCGACGATGTTTGCACAACTTGAAAATAAAATGATTACAAGGCTTAAGAGTAATTTTTGCATACTAATAACATTTTAAGCATACTTTAGTTTATTATAAAGTAATTAAGATACAATATTAACCTAATACTCTTTTTAGCATTTTTTAAATGGTATTACCCACATTTGCTGTAACCGCAGCTAACACACTTAAGACAGCCTTCTTCATATATTAATCCTTCATCTCCACATTCACCACATGTATGATCACTAACTTTTGTTCCATCTGCAATAAATGTTTTAAGAGCTCTTACAACTCCACTTTTCCATGTGTTGATATTTTCATCATATAAGTTCATTTTACCTATTAAATCAACAACATAATGTAGTGGCATACCATGTCTTAATACTCCAGAAATAAGTTTGGCATAATTCCAAAATTCTTTATTAAATGAACGTGAAAGACCTCCCATAGTAACTTTATATCCGTCTTTATCTTCATATTGAAAATCATATTGTGAGGAGCCATCTTCTTTTCTTTTTTTCAGAACCCAACCATACTCAACTGCAGCTGGCATGTTGAAAACATCTTCAGTTTTACCAGTGAAAATTTCATACGGTCTTCCATTTAAAAGCCCTACAACGGCTATCCATTTTTCTTTGTTATTTTGGAATCTTACAACCTTAGCATCGAGCCTTTCAGGCCTTGATGGGGCTTTAGTTTCTTTAAATTCAGAGTTTTCTAATACCTGTTCTTTTTTGTCATCAGCTGAAACAAGTACGCCTGATCTTGATCCGTCTCGATAAACTGTAATACCTTTTGTGCCTTGTTTCCAGGATTCTAAGTAGATATTACTGACTTCCTCTAACGATACATCATTTGGTAGATTAATCGTAGAACTTATTGAGTGAGTTACATATTTCTGTACTTTAGCTTGCATCTCTACTCTTTTAACCCAGTCAATTTCAGGTGCTGTACTACCATAATATGGACTTTTTTTAATATCTGTTTCACCTGAAATATCCATCCATTTTTTCAGATTATGATGATATACTGTAAATTCTTGCCACTTATCTCCAGAATCATCTATGAAGTCAACTTTTGCTTCTTTATCCTGCTCGTTGAGTTTTCTTCTTCTTTTGTAATGAGTCATAAATACTGGTTCTATTCCTGATGATGTTTGAGCTAACATACTTAATGTCCCTGTAGGGGCAACAGTACTTATTGAGATATTTCTTCTTCCAAATTTCATCATTCTTTCATATACATCTGGCAATTCATTTTCTAACATCTGTACGAATTCTGAAGTTTTTTCAATTTTTGCATCAAAACCTACAAAGCTTCCTCTTGATAAAGACATGTCAATAGAGCTATCAAATTCAGCTCTACATTTTTCTTTCATTATTTCTTCAACCTTTGCAATTGCTTCATCTGAGTCAATAGACATTCCTAAAGCAGCTACCATATCTGCAAGTGCGGTAAATCCTAGTCCTGTTCTCCTGCCTTCAACACCCGTTTTCAACAATAATTCCCATGTTTCTCTTTCAACTGCTTTAATTTTTTCAGGTTCTTCATCTGAGTCAATTTTTGATAAAATTCTGCCGATAGCTTCATTTTCTAAATCTACTAAATCATCCATTAATCTTTGTCCTTCGTATGTAGCTTTATAAAAATCCTCCATAAGAAATTTAGCATCTTTAGTAAATGGATTTTCTACAAAATTATAAAGATTCATAGCAATTAATCTACAACTATCTCCTCCTTGCATTGCAATCTCAGAGCAAGGGTTTGTAGAAGTGTTTTTATAGCCTGGATATACAGATGAAGTCGAATACCAGTGTTGTCTGTCCCAAAAAATCAAACCAGGTTCTGCTGTATTATGTGCGCATTCAATAATTGTATCCCATAATTCTTTAGCATTAACAGTTTTAGTGAATTTTGGAGTGTTAGAATCAATTGGCCATTTATGTGTATATTCACTATTATTTTCTACCGCATTCATAAATTCGTCAGACAATCTAATCGAAATATTTGCGCCTGTTACTTTTTGTAAATCTTGTTTAATTGTAATAAATTCTTTTACATCAGGGTGAGCGATATCCATAGATAGCATTAAAGCACCTCTTCTCCCATTCTGGGCAACTTCTCTTGTCGTATTTGAAAAACGATTCATGAATGAAACTGCTCCAGAAGTACTTTTTGCAGCATTTGAGACACTTGCCCCTGTTGGTCTTAAATTAGAAATATCAACTCCAACCCCACATCTTCTTTTAAAAAGTTGCGCTAATTGTTGATCTGTATAAAAAACTCCGCCATATGAGTCGTGTAATTCTGGTACCACAATGCAATTTGAGAGTGAAGCTAATTGGTACGAATTCCCCAACGAACTCATAACGCTCCCTTGAGGAATTATATGTCCAAAATCTTTAAAATATTTATAAACTTTTTCTTCTGTTAAGTCTTCTCTTTCTTGCCCATATTGTGAAAGAAATTTTGCGCTACCATTTAGGTTATATTTTAACTTGTAATCGGCTTCAATTCTTCCAAATTCTTTTGCCATTCTTTTATGCATGTCATCAGGAGATAATTCAACAAATTCTCCCGTATTATTTTTTACAGCATACTTATTCATCCAGGTTGTTGCGGCCAATTCATCACCCTTAAAATAAGATATAGATGATTTTAGAACTTGTTCATAAGAGTATATTTTCTGGCTTTTTGTTTCAACTTGGTGTTTTTTCTGCTGCTTTAAAATAGTGGACATATTTTCAGGATATTATAGTGGTTAATTATCGTTGTACTTTTATCACTACAAGTTTAAAAAGAAAGTCAAATATTAGAACAATGTTCCACAAACGATTCTTAACAGTTTTTTCAACAATAAGTTAATAAGTAGCTTAAGTAGTTGAAAATTAAATGAATGAAATTATTTTAAATTTAGTTTATTTTTTTCTCTCTAGAGATACAAAAATTTTCTAAACTTTTTATATTATGAACTGTAAGGTTTAAATACTGAATTCTTGTAAGATACTTTCAAATAGAACAATACCATCTTGATTTTTAAGTTCATCATCAGCTGCTCTTTCAGGATGAGGCATTAATCCAAAAACATTTCGATTTTTGTTACAAATGCCTGCAATATTAAGTTTAGAGCCATTAGGATTACTATTTGCTTCAACAACCCCATCTTTGTCTGAATATTTGAAGAGTATTTGGTCATTATTAATTAAAGAAGATAATATCTTATCATCCGCATAGTATCTTCCTTCAGCATGAGCAATAGGGATTTTAATTGTATCCTCAGTGTATTTTTTTGTAATAATTGTGTTTTGAGAAATAGGTTTTAAATAAACATTTTTACAAATAAATTTATGTGATGTGTTGTTTAAAAGCGCACCTGGTAATAGATTACTTTCAGTTAAAATTTGAAATCCATTACATATCCCCATTACATATCCACCCGAATTTGCAAATTTAATTATCTCTTTCATTATAGGAGAGTATCTTGCCAATGCCCCAGAACGTAAATAATCACCGTAAGAAAACCCGCCTGGCAAAATAATAAAGTCAACTTTTTGAAGATTTGTATCCTTATGCCATAATTTAACAACTTCTTGTTTCAATTTTTTTTCTAAAATGTAAATAATATCCTGATCACAATTAGAGCCTGGAAAAATAACAACACCAAATTTCATAAAAATATATTTTAGATTACAAACTTACACATTAAAACCAATCATATATTTATAATAGATAGAAGAAATTACTAACAATAAAAACAAAATATTTGCAATCAATCTATTTTTTGTGTAAACAAAATAATTACCTAAAATTATTGAAAGAGGAAGAAACATAAAATAAAAATATTCACTTGTTGAATAAAGCGAAGTGATAAAACAAATAATAAAAAACCAGATTATTGTCATAAATGTTCTTCTTGATTTCATACTTTTTTTATACAGCCATGTAAATAATTCAAGAAAAGATAAAAGAGATATACAAATCAAGATAATGATCCAAATTTTTTTGGAATGATGCCACATGTTAATTGATGAAAATTCTGCATTCTGAAAATTAAAAAAGTCAGGCATAGTAATGCTACTATTTAAAAGAAAAGAAAAAATGAAGTAAAATAAATATGGTGTAATAAAGCCTAAAAATATTGTAGTTCCTATACGTAAATTTAAATTACTATAATTTATACCATTTATTATAAGAAGTAAAATTAAGCAGATTGTATTTGGGAAGATGAATGATATGACTGCAAGAATAAGAGAGGCATTATAAAATTGAGAAAATGGCAATTCTTTTTGGTAACTTTTTAATAGATTATTAAATAGGAATAACAATAAAAAAGTTGTAGTCCAAACTTTAATATTATTTGTAAATGCACAACTTATTAAAATGAAAATAAAACTAATTAGTAAGTTTTCTTTCTTAAGTATATTTTTTTCATATATCATGTTATTTAGCCCCATACTAATAAGGAAAGGCAAGGCTATTGATATAATAAGTATTAGAAATGAGTTGATTTTAGTATTTTGGTAGACACTATTAATATCATATTGAAATAAAGGGATACATGCAAAAATTATACAAAAAAATACGAAAAATATAATTGTTGATGGTTTAGGGTTTATTAGATGTTTTAAAAACATTTTTTTCGTTTAAAATATTTAAGTTTGCAATAGAAAATTAAAAATTATGAAAGAAATATTTTGTGCTATTGGAGATTTTTTCTCTTTAATCTTTATGGGTGTTGAAACTATTGGAAATTCAATCAATTATTTATATATATGTATTATATTTTTATTTTTAGTTATATGGACAGCTAAGATGTTAAAGCATAGAAAAGATAATGAAGAGCACGCTCCTCTATAAATCAAATCCAATGTCAGTTCGATAATACTTTTTGTTGAATGATATTTGTTTTGCACTATCATATGATGCTTTAAGTGCTAAATTTAAATTTTCTGCCAGTGATGTTAGAGCTAGAACTCTACCTCCATTTGTTTTTAAACCATCATCTAATTTAGTGCCTGCATGAAAAATAATACTTTTGTCTACTTTATCAGTACCTAAAATTAACTTGTCCTTTTCATAATTTGAAGGATACCCTCCAGAAACTAGCATGACTGTAGCTGCAACTTCTGTAGAAATCTCTAAATCTCTTTCACTAAACGTTCCGTCATTTATCCCTCTTAGTAGATTTAAAAAATCTGATGAAATTCTAGGCAAAACAACTTCAGTCTCGGGGTCTCCCATCCTTACATTGTATTCAATTACTTTAGGTTGACCTTTTACATTAATAAGTCCAAAAAAGATAAAACCACTGTACCTAATATTATCTTTTATAAGACCCTTAATTGTAGGCTTAATAATCTCTCTTTCTACTTTTTCTATATAAAACCTATCTGCAAAAGGGACGGGTGAAATTGCTCCCATTCCCCCAGTATTTAATCCAGTATCTCCTTCTCCAATTCTTTTGTAGTCCTTTGCTGAAGGCAATATTTTATATGAGATGCCATCTGTAAGTGCAAAGACAGATAATTCTGTTCCTTCTAAAAACTCTTCAATTACTACTGTAGATGATGCTTTGCCAAATTTACCATCACATATCATTTTTTTTAATTCTTGCTTAGCTTCTTTTATATCATTAATAATTAACACTCCTTTCCCCGCCGCAAGACCATCTGCTTTTAGAACATATGGAGGAGATAAACTTTCAAGGAATTTAGAGCTATCTTTAAGATTTTCCTTTGTAAAGGCTTTATATTTAGCTGTTGGAATATTATGTCTAAACATAAATTCTTTAGCAAACTTTTTACTTCCTTCTAATTTAGCTCCTTGTTTCGATGGCCCAATAAGTGCAATATTTTTTAATTCATCGTCATTTTGAAAAAAATCGTAAATTCCATTTACTAAAGGGTCTTCAGGGCCAACCAAAACTATTGTGACTTCATTTATTAAAACAAATTTTTTTATACTTTTAAAATCATTTATTTCAATATCTACATTTGTGCCAACATCATTTGTACCTGCGTTTCCAGGAGCAATAAAAAGCTTATTACAACTACTACTTTTAGAGATTTTCCAAGCAAAAGCATGTTCTCTTCCTCCACTTCCTAAGATTAATACGTTTATCATTTTTGTTAATTATCCATTGCCATCATGATTTCTTCAGATAACTCCATGTTATGAAAGACTTGCTGGACATCATCATTTTCTTCAAGTAAATCTAATAATTTTAATACATTTTTTGATTGTTCCACAGTAATTTTTTTATAATTATTTGGTATACGTTGAAGTTCAGAATTTATAATTTCAATTTTTAAATCTTCTAACTTAATTTGCATATTATTAAAATCTATAAAGTCACAATAAATAGTTATTGCTTCAGAGTCTATCTCTAACTCTTCTAAACCAGCATCTATTAGTTCCATTTCGAAGTCATCAATGCTCATATTTATATTTTCTGAACTTAGCGTAAAAACTCCTTTACGATTAAATATAAATTCTAAAGATCCATTTGTTCCCAACGCTCCTTCACACTTACTAAAATAAGATCGAACATCAGCAACTGTTCTGTTATTATTATTTGTCGCACAATCTATAAAAATAGCGATACCGTTAACTGCGTATCCCTCAAGAGACATTTCTTCATAATTTGCCGTGTCTTTATCACTTGCTTTTTTAATTGCGCGCAATACATTATCTTTAGGCATGTTTGCTGTTTTTGCATTTTGCATCACTTGCCTAAGTCTTGAATTTGAATCAGGGTCTGAGCCTCCATCCTTTACAGCCATTACAATATCTTTTCCAATTCTAGTGAAGGTTTTGGCCATCTTTGACCATCTTTTCATTTTTCTGGCTTTTCTAAATTCAAATGCTCTACCCATTATTTAATTTTTAATCATCTAATTTTAAAACTGATAAGAATGCTTCTTGAGGTATTTCAACATTACCCACTTGCCTCATACGTTTTTTACCTTTCTTTTGCTTTTCTAGTAACTTTCTTTTTCTTGAAATATCTCCACCGTAACATTTTGCAGTAACATCTTTTCTTAACGCCTTAACTGTTTCTCTTGAAATAATTTTCGCTCCGATTGCTGACTGAATTGCAATATCAAATTGTTGTCTAGGAATAAGTTCTTTTAATTTAGCACATAATTTCTTTCCAAGTGTATAAGAATTTGTTTTGTGAACTAAGGCTGACAACGCATCTACTGGATCCCCATTTAATAAAATATCTAGCTTAGATAGGACTGACGCTCTATATCCGATTGGCGAATAATCAAAAGAAGCATAGCCTTTCGATATAGATTTTAATCTATCATAAAAATCAAAAACAATTTCGCCTAAAGGCATTTCAAAGGATAGTTCAACTCTATCAGTAGTTAAGTATACTTGATTTGTTAGTTCACCACGTTTTGCAATGCAAAGGCTCATCACGGGCCCTATAAAGTCAGATTTAGTTATGATTTGAGCTCTAATGTAAGGTTCATCAACACTTTCTAAAACGCTAGGGTCTGGATAGTCAGACGGATTATGTATTTCAAGTTTTTCTCCGTTTCTTTTATATGCAAAATATGACACATTAGGTACAGTGGTTATCACTGTCATATCAAATTCTCTTTCAAGTCGTTCTTGTATAATTTCCATATGTAGCATGCCTAAAAATCCACAACGAAATCCAAACCCAAGTGCTGCAGATGATTCTGTTTCAAAAGTTAAAGACGCATCATTTAATTGTAATTTCTCCATTGAACTTCTGAGCTCTTCATAGTCTTCAGTATCAACGGGATAAATACCAGCAAAAACCATAGGTTTAACCTCTTCAAAGCCTTTTACTGGTTCTAAAGCAGCATTCTCACATGTTGTTATTGTGTCGCCAACTTTTACTTCTGTAGCTGATTTAATTCCTGAGATTATATAGCCAACTTCACCAGCTTGTAATGTTTTTTTTGGAAATTGCTTTAATCTTAGGGCTCCAATTTCATCAGCATTATATTGCATGCCAGTAGCCATGAATTTCACCTTTTCACCTTTGTTTATAGTTCCATTAATCACTTTAAAATAAGCTTCAACGCCTCTAAATGTATTATAAACAGAATCAAATATCATAGCTTGTAATGGAGCTTGATGATCTCCAATTGGCGGAGGTATTCTTTCAATAATTGAATTTAAGATAGATTCGATTCCTTGGCCTGTTTTGGCACTTGCAGCTAAAATATCATCATTTTCACACATTATTAGATTTACAATTTGATCTTTGACAACTTCGGGTTCTGCAGATGGAAGATCAATTTTATTTAAAACAGGAATGATTGTTAAATCATGCTCTAATGCAAGGTAAAGATTTGATATAGTTTGAGCTTGAATTCCCTGTGCGGCATCTACAATTAAAAGAGCTCCCTCACATGCGGCAATAGATCTTGAAACTTCATAAGAGAAATCAACATGTCCAGGGGTATCGATTAAGTTAAGTATATAATGCTCACCATTGCTGGTGTACTCCATTTGAATTGCATGACTTTTAATAGTAATTCCTCTTTCTTTTTCAAGATCCATATTGTCAAGAACTTGTTCTTCTGCTTCTCTTTCAGAAACTGCTCCTGTAAACTCTAATAGTCGATCTGCTAAAGTGGACTTTCCATGATCTATATGTGCAATAATGCAAAAATTTCTAATGTTCTTCATTGAAAACAAAAATACATTTTTTCAGTTATTATAACTCTGTTATTTAATTAGATATATTCTTATATTTGATATTTAAAATATAATTCAATGAGTAAAATTAAGATTAGCAAAAGAAGGCATTTGATCAAAGCAATTACATGGAGTATCATTGCTTCAGTGACAACATTTTTTATCGGCAAAGCTTTTGGATTAGATAATGATAAAGCGTTTATGATTGTAATATTTGATCGTGCTTTGAAATTTATCTTATATTATTTGCATGAACGAACTTGGTTTTCATCAAATTTAGGCATTTTAGAAAGATCGGATAATTAAGGTTTTTTTTGTTTTGTAATAATATAGTTAATTTTAATTTCGTTTTCAGTTTCAACTCTTTTTTCTAATTCCTCATCAATTTCCCATTGATATTTTTTTTGTTTTGGTCCTTCATCTTTATAAAATATTGCTGTTATTACTCCAGCAAATAGTCCTGATAAATGACCCTCCCATGAAACACCACTTTTTAATGGAAAAACTCCCCAAATCAATGAGCCATACAAAAAAATAATTATCATACTTAACGCAGCCAGCCTTGGGTTTTTTCTAATTAAACCACTAACAAATAAAAATGCTGCAAGACTGTAAATCATTCCACTTGCACCAATATGATATGATTCCCTACCAATTATCCAGAGCCAAAAACCAGAAATAAAAAAGAGCCAAATAAATATTTGTAATGCAATACTACGATATGCTAAAAATAATAGCGAACTAAGTATTAATATTGGGTATGAGTTATTAAATAAATGAGAAAAATCTTTGTGAATAAATGGGGAAAATAAAATTCCTGACAGAGAATTAATATCTTTTGGGTAAATTCCAAATTTAACAAATGATAAATTAAATTGAATTTCCACTAACTTAACAATCCACATAACTAAAAGAAATATTAATGGAATTAGAAGAATAAAAAAAAATTCTTTTGTTTCTTTTTTATTGATATTCATATTATCATGTAAATATAACTAAATAATATCTATTAATTGTACTTTTACTTTAATATGAAAACTGAAAAAAAGTTGTTTCTTTTAGATGGGTTTGCACTTATTTATAGAGCTTATTTTGCTTTTGTAAAAAATCCAAGAATTAATTCTAATGGACTTGAGACCTCAGCTATTTTAGGTTTTACAAATACTTTAATTGAAGTTATACGCAAGGAAAGTCCAACACATATAGCAGTAGTTTTTGACAGAAGCACTCCTACCGCAAGACATGTTGAGTATCCGCAATATAAAGCCCATAGAGACGCTATGCCAGATGGCATCAGAGACGCACTGCCATTCATTGATAAATTGTTAGATGCTTTTAATATTCCTAAACTATATAAAGACGGTTATGAAGCAGATGATGTAATAGGCACATTAGCTAAGAAAGCCGAGAAAAAAGGATTCATTACATATATGATGACTTCAGATAAAGATTTTGCTCAATTAGTTTCAGAAAATATCTTTATGTACAGGCCAGGTACAAAATGGGCACCTACGAGCATATGGGGAATACCCGAAGTACTTGAAAAATTTCAAATTTCAAGAGTTGATCAGGTAATAGATTTTTTAGGAATGATGGGAGATTCTGCTGATAATATTCCTGGAATTTCTGGAGTAGGAGAAAAAACTGCTCAAAAATTTCTTAAACAGTTTGATTCAATGGAAGGTTTATTTGATAACTCGCATACTCTTAAAGGGAAAATTAAAGAGACTGTAGAGTCTTCAAAAGAAATTGGATTATTATGTAAAAAACTAGTTACAATAATTTTAGATGTTCCTATTGAATTTGATGAGGAAATTTTAAAATATCAACAATTAGATATTACAAAAATTACAAATCTTTTTGAAGAGTTAGAATTTAAAACTCTTTTAAAAAGAATAATTGAAAATAATCAATCTTCTGACAATTCAATTGAAACTACAAATTTTAATGAGAAAAACAAACCATCATCATCTCAATTTGACTTATTTTCAGAATCTGTTTCAAACTCTAAGAATGAATCTATAAACAATAAGTTTATTTTTCTTGATAATCAACAGTCACTATCAGAACTATTTTCTGAGATTAAAAAAATAAAAGAGTTTTCTTTCCATTTAATAACAAATACTGCTAATTCACTCTTAACTCAAATTGTTGGTATTGCTATTAGTTTTCGAAATGAAGAAGGTTATTACTTGCCTTTTAACCAGTCAACTATAACTATTTGTAAAGAAATTTTTGGAAGCAATGAAATTAAGATTATTGGTTTTGATTTAAAATTCTCAATAAAAGCCTTACATCGTCATGGTATTTTATTAAAAGGGAATTTGTTTGATGTACAGATATCACATTATTTATTACACCCTGATAGAAGACACACTTTACGATTAATTTCTGAAAATTATCTGTCATCTCAGATAATTGAAAGAACAAGTATTTTAGGAAAAGGAAAGGATAGTCAATTATTTTCTGATATAAATAGAGATTTGGTTACTAGTTATGCCTGCCAACATTCACTTAATATTTTTATGTTATCCAAAATTTTGTTTAAAGAAATGACGGATAACAATTTAACAGATCTGTTTGAAAACATCGAAATCCCTTTAACTTATGTTCTCGCAAATATGGAAATAGAAGGGATTGCACTGGATGTAGCTATGCTTAAAAACTATAGCATTAAACTTACTAAAGATTTAGAACTAATTACATCTACTATACATGAAATGGCTGGAGAAAGATTTAATATATCGTCTCCAAAACAAATGGGAGAATTATTATTTGAAAAGATGTCACTCAGCAAAAAACCTAAGAAAACCAAATCGGGCCAATATTCAACTTCAGAAGAAATACTTCTTAAGCTAAAGGATATACATCCAATAATTGGTAAAATTTTGTCTTATAGAGCTATAAAAAAATTACTTTCTACGTATGTAGATGCACTTCCTAATTTAGTTAATATTAACACGAATAGAATCCACACTACTTTTAATCAATCTGTAGCTTCTACAGGAAGATTATCTTCAGTTAATCCAAATATTCAAAATATACCAATTCGTACTGAATTGGGTATGAAAGTTCGTGAAGCTTTTATTCCAAGAAACACTAACTTTACTTTGATAGCAGCAGATTACTCACAAATTGAGCTTAGAATAATGGCTTCTTTAAGTAATGATAAAGGAATGCTAAATGCATTTAACAATGGAATTGATATTCATTCTGCTACAGCAGCTAAAGTATATAATGTTCCCTTAGAAGATGTTGATAGAATTATGCGTTCAAATGCAAAGTCAGTTAATTTCGGAATAATTTATGGAATATCTGCATTTGGATTATCTCAAAATATTGGAATAAGTAGAAAAGAGGCACAGGAAATTATTGACAGTTATTTCGACCAATTTCCACAGGTTAAAGAATACATGAACTGGTCAATAAACAAGGCAAGAGAAAAAGAATATGTAGAGACTGTAATGGGAAGGAGAAGATACCTTAAAGATATTAATGCAAGAAACGGTATGATTAGGGCGATGGCAGAACGAAATGCAATAAATGCACCAATACAAGGATCAGCAGCTGATATTATTAAGATAGCTATGATAAATATTAGTAAAGAAATGGAAAAACGTGAAATGCAATCTAAAATGTTATTACAAGTGCATGATGAATTAGTTTTTGATGCGCATATATCAGAAGTTGAGGAATTAACATCTCTAATAAAGGATAAAATGGAGAATGCCATAAAACTTCTTGTACCATTAACTGTAGAAATTGGTAAAGGTTCTAACTGGCTAAAAGCTCATTAATTTTGCTTTTTGATAAATAGTATATAAAGCAAAATAAAAGCAATTACTCCTATAAATGCTGGTCCTGCATTTTGAATATTTCCAATTGGATCCCAACCAAGTATTTTTTCATCCAATAATAATTGTATAATAACTCCTAGGCATAAAAACTGTATGCCAATAGAAATAGCAGATTTTAATAATTTTTGAAGATTAGCAAATAGATTGTTCATTTAATTTGAAATTTATGTAAATATATAAAATAAAAATAGCCCTGCTTAAGCAGGGCTATTTTATTAAAAAAACATTTATTATTTTACTTTGATGTTAGTAGGTTAAATAAAATAACTAGACCAACTAGACCTGCAAATCCAGCACTTCCTAGCCCATTAATAACTGCCATTATGTTGTCAATAACAGAAATCCCCATAAGAGCTCCTCCTCCGTAAAGGATTTCAACTGCTATACCAAGACCTAAAACTGTCATGATTAAACCTGTTAGTCCTTTAAAGAACCCGTTCATGTACTTAAATACTCCTTCCATAATTTTATTTAATTTGGTTAATACTGATGCCAAACTTAGAATATAATTTGCTTGAAACTAAATAGTTGCAATAAAATATTATTTAAATTTTTTTAAAGCAAATTTCTATATGTAATGCATTTTACAGTATTTAAAACATTGATTTTCAACTGCTTAAATTTAATATATTGATTATCAGACCAATATATTTCGTTAGTTTTTAAACATAAAATTGTTAAAAATTACAGATGCTCATAAATTATTGATAATTAATGATTTAAGATAGTTTTAGTTAAAAAATATATGTTTAGAAGAGTCTAAATTGATATATCTCTGAGAAAAAGTATTTTTTGACTGAATTTGTCTTTGTTTTTTATGACATAATAGAATTTCTCAGCAATTTTCTCAGAATCTTCAAGTTCATTATCTTCATGATATTTAATAAATTTATCTAGCATAGGAAATAGCTTCCAATCTGCTTCTCTTATAGATTTTTGCATTGATGTATCAACAATACCCGGATGAATTGAAAAAACATTTAATTTTTTATTTTTTTCTTCTGATAGAACAGTAGTTAACCTGTCTAGTGCAGATTTTGCTGCACAATATGTACTCCATGATGGAATATCTGATTTTGCAGCGCCTGAACTAACATTTATAATAGTTTTCTTATTTTTTAAATAAATATTAATAAATATAGAACATAATAAAGTTGGCGTAATGATATTAAGGTTATAATCCTTGATGATTGTACTAGAATTTTTTAGATGCAGTGGCATAATTTCACCAAGATTGGCTGCGTTGTTTATAAGTAATACATCATCTTTATCTGCGCTTGGGAAAATAATATTCTGTACTTCTTTCAAATTTGACAAATCGATCTTTACATGCGTAAAATTGGGATGACTAATTGTGTTTGATCTTGAATAGCCGACTACAGAATAATTTTCTTTTAGTAAAAGAAGCGTAAGCGCCTTACCTATTCCCTTACTGGATCCAGTAATAAATGCAGTTTTCCCCATTTATATTTTTGAAAGTGCTTGTTCTAAATCATTTATTAAATCGTTAATATCTTCTATTCCCACACTTAATCTAATTAAAGAATCGACTACACCTGTTTTCTCTCTTTCTGCTTTAGGAATGGCAGCATGAGTCATACTTGCTGGATGTCCACACAAAGATTCTACACCCCCTAAACTTTCAGCAAGAGTGAAGTAATTTGTATTGGAAACTACTGTAATAGCATCGTTTAAATTGTTTCCTATTAAGTTAAAAGAAATCATACCACCAAAATCATCCATTTGATTTTTTGCAACAGAATAATTTGGATGTGTTTTTAAGCCAGGCCAGTAAACTTTATCAACTTTAGGATGGTTATTTAAAAATGTTGCAATTTCTTTTCCATTCTCACAATGACGTTGCATTCTTATGTGTAAGGTTTTTATACCTCTTAAAACTAAAAAAGAATCCATTGGCCCTGGAACAGCTCCGCACGAATTTTGAATGAAGAATAATTTTTCTGCAATTGCATCATCCTTACAGATTGCCGCGCCCATAACAACATCAGAATGACCACCCATGTACTTTGTTAAAGAATGCATTACAATATCGGCACCTAAATCTAATGGGCGTTGTAAAAAAGGAGTTGCAAATGTATTATCAACTACTAATGTAAGTTTATTCTTCTTTGCTATTATACTTAATGCTTTAATATCTATAATATTAAGCATTGGATTTGTTGGAGTTTCAGCCCAAATCATTTTAGTCTTACCGTTTATATATGAATCTAAGTTGCTTATATTTTCCATACCAACAAAATGAAATTTAATTCCAAAATTTTCAAAAACTTTTGTAAAAATTCGATATGTACCTCCGTATAGATCATTTGTTGATATAACTTCGTCTCCAGGAGATAATAGTTTAATTATTGCATCAACTGCTGCTAAACCAGACCCAAAACATAACCCGTGCTTTCCATTTTCAAGAGATGCAATATTTTTCTCTAAAGAATTTCTAGTGGGATTACCTGTTCTGGAATATTCATAGCCTTTATGATCTCCAGGGCTTTTTTGAATGTAAGTTGAGGTTTGATAAATTGGAGTCATGATAGCTCCTGTTGTTGGATCTGCTGTTTGACCGGCATGTATAGTTTTAGTTCCGAATTTCATTTTATAGTATTATTAAAACAAAAGTATTAAAAGTTGGCGCAATAAATTTTACTTTTGTTAAATAATAATTTCAATTGAATAAAACTCTTACAGCTCACATTTCATTATTGATAGCAAATTTAATTTATGCATTAAATTTCACTATAGCAAAGGATGTTATGCCTAATTTTATTTTGCCATCTGCCTTTATTTTGTTGAGAGTAATTGGGGCATTATTTTTGTTTTCATTTTCATACTTTATATTTTTTTTTCAAAAAATAGAATTTAAAGATATTTTACGCTTTGCGATATGTGGTTTATTTGGTGTAGCAATAAATCAACTCTTTTTTTTTGAGGGGTTAAATTTAACAACACCAATTAATGCAGCCATAGTTATGACTACTAATCCAATATTAGTAATGCTACTTTCTTTTATAATAGTTAAAGAAGCTATTTCTTTTAGAAAGATTCTTGGTATAACTTTAGGATTTGTAGGTGCATCTACATTAATTTTAAGCGATGGAGCTATTGATTTATCTTCTAATAATTCAACAGGAAATTTATTTGTTTTTATTAATGCTACAAGCTATGGTTTGTATTTAGTTATCGTTAAGCCATTATTAAATAAATATCATCCATTGACAGTATTATTTTATGTGTTTGCTTTTGGTTTGTTATTTGTTTTGCCATTTGGATACGATGATTTAACAATTGTTAAATGGGGAACTATACCTGTTAATATTTATTTAGAAATAATATTTGTAGTCGTATGTACTACATTTATTGCATACTTATTAAATTCCTCTGCATTAAAAACACTAACTGCCTCTACTGTTAGCATTTATATATATTTACAGCCTATTCTAGCATCTCTTTTTGCAATATTTTTGGGCGCAGATTTTTTAGATGAAAAAAAGATTATAGCGTCAGTACTTATTTTTTCAGGTGTTTACTTAGTAAGTATCCGTCCTTCTTAGTAAATGAAACAGAAACTTTCCTAAATTTGTAAAAATTTTACATAATGATACAATCTATGACAGGCTATGGCAAAGCCGAAATCATTCTAGAAAAATCACATTTTACAATTGAAGTAAAATCTCTTAACTCAAAGCAGATAGATACGAATATCAAGATGATTTCAAGCTATAGAGGTAAAGAGATAGAATTAAGAAAGTTATTATCTAAAAAATTGCATAGAGGAAAAATTGAGCTTTCAATTTGGCGACAAAATATTGTATCTTCTACCAATCTTAGTCTGAATATCGAAGTTTTAAAAGATTATCATAAACAGATTTTACAATTAAAAAATGACCTTGGCTTGAATAAGCAATCATATTTTAAAATGAGAGGCTTTGAATCAGATATACTACCTGCATTACTTAAGATGCCCGATGTCTTTGAGAAAGAAAAAGAGATAGCAAACAAAGATGAATGGCATAATATTAGTCAGGCTATAGATACTGCTATTTCTAATTTATTGCAATACAGAATAGTGGAAGGAGAAAAATTAGAGCTAGATATTAAATCTAGAATCGATAAAATTGCTATTTTTTTAAAACGTATTATTCCTCTATCAGAAAAAAGAATAGAGAAAGTTAAAAATAATTTAACAATAAAACTGTCTGAGATTGAAAGTAAATCCATTGATCAGAATAGATTCGAACAAGAGCTTATTTACTACTTAGAAAAACAGGATATTACAGAAGAACAAGTAAGATTAGATGCGCATTTAACTTATTTTATTACTTCTATGGATTCTACCACACCTAATGGTAAAAAATTAGGATTTATATCTCAAGAAATAGGAAGAGAAATAAATACAATTGGCTCTAAATCTTCAGATGTTGAAATGCAAAAAATTGTAGTTCAAATGAAAGATGAATTAGAAAAAATTAAAGAACAGCTATTAAATATTTTATAATGTCAAAAATTATTGTGATTTCAGCGCCTTCTGGAGCAGGTAAAACTTCTATCGTTCATTTTTTATTAAAAAATCAAAAGAAGTTAACTTTCTCTATTTCGGCTACTAGTAGAGCGAAAAGAGAAAATGAAATCGATAAAAAAGATTATTATTTTCTTACTAATGAGGAGTTTAAAAATAAAATTAAAGAAAATGATTTATTAGAATGGGAAGAAGTCTATGACAATCAATTTTATGGGACTTTAAAGTCTGAGATCTTAAGAATTACAGACAGTAATAAAATTGTAGTTTTTGACGTTGATGTAGCAGGCGCTTTGAATATTAAACAAAAATTTGGTCAAGATTGTTTAGCTATTTTTATTATGCCACCTTCATTAGAAATTTTACAAAAAAGGTTAAGCGCTAGAGGATCGGAGAATGAAGACGCCCTCAACATAAGGTTAAATAAAGCTGAATCTGAAATTTCAAGAAATCTTGAATTTGATAAAATAGTATTAAATGATGATTTTTCATTAGCTTGCAACGAAGTCTTATATCTTGTTAATGATTTTATAAATTAATAAATGAAAGTTGGTTTATTTTTCGGAAGTTTTAATCCAATGCATATTGGGCATAAAGTAATAGCTTCTTATTTAGCTGAATTTACTGACATAGAAAAGGTTATGCTTGTTGTATCACCTCAGAATCCGTTTAAAGCAAAAAAAACATTATTACATCAACATCATCGTTTAATGATAATTAAATCAGAAATTGAAAACAATAATAAATTGCTTGTCTCAGATATTGAATTTAGTATGCCTCAACCATCATATACAATTGATACTTTGGTTAGATTGAAGGAAAAAAACCCTAATGATGAATACGTAATAATTATCGGATCAGATAATTTAAAGAATCTGCATAAATGGAAAAATTATTCACAGATTATTTCAGATTTCAAAATTTATGTTTATCCAAGAAACGGATTTGATAATTACACTGAGGATGAAAATATATATATAATAAAAGATGTCCCTCAAATGGAAGTTTCTGCATCATTTATTAGGAATTCAATTAAATTAGGTAAAGATGTTTCATATCTTGTTCCAGATAATGCATGGAAATATATTGATGAAATGAATTTTTACAGATGAAAGTAACAAAAAGTACTTTATTTTTTATGATTGTGATTTTGCTATCTTCTTGTAAGATTGAATTTGAATCGTTTAATCTTAAACAACAATCGGAAACACAATTAAAAAATATAGCCGAAGATACATATTCAAAAAACTATAAAGGTTGGTGGATTTATGGTGAAGGTCTTCATATCTTTAAAGATGAAGAATCACTCTTGGAGTATGAACTTGAATTTCCTAATGAAAATATTAAAGAATTAGAAACGCTGTATTTAGCAGTATGTGAAATGGAATATTTCCCTATGGAATCTGTGCTTGATGCTACAATGAAAATTGACTCCAGAAATAGCAAGAAAATTCTTGTGGTTTATGACTTTGAAATTTTGTATGTTGAAGGTTGTGGAGAGTGAATTACAAATTTTTCATTGTTATTTTAACCATGTGTAATTTTAAAAAAATATTATGAAATTTGACGACCTTAAGCTACATCCATTTTTACTTAAAGCAGTAAAAGATGAGGGATATATTACTCCTACAAAAATTCAAGAAAAAGCAATTCCACATATCTTAAATAAGAAAGATATTCTTGGATCTGCTCAAACAGGCACAGGTAAAACAGCTGCTTTTGCATTGCCAATTTTACATCATATGATAGTTGATATAAATGAGCCTTCTTTTAAGAGAATTAATGTCTTAGTTGTAACCCCAACTCGCGAACTTGCTATTCAAATAGGTGAAAATTTCACTACTTACTCAAAATATACAGATATAAATAATACAGTAATATTTGGAGGTGTTAAACAGATTAAACAAACTGATAAATTAAAAAAAGGTGTAGACATATTAATTGCAACACCAGGAAGATTATTAGATCTTATGAGTCAAGGCTATATATCACTTAAAGATATATCATATTTTGTGTTGGATGAGGCAGATCGTATGCTTGATATGGGGTTTATTAACGATATTAATAAAATAATCGATAAATTACCAAGGCAGAGGCAATCACTTTTCTTTTCAGCAACAATGCCAAATAACATCCTTAAACTTTCAAATTCAATATTAAATTATCCTGAAAAAGTTTCTGTTCATCAAACTTCAGCTACTGCTGACACTATAGACCAACTTATTTACTACACAAACAAAAGTGATAAAAGAGCATTGCTTACTGATATTTTAAAAAACAAGGTTCTTTCTCAGGTATTAATTTTCTCTAGAACAAAACATGGTGCAGATAGGTTAGTTAAAAATCTTAAAAAGAAGAATATAGCAGCTGTTGCAATTCATGGAGATAAATCACAACCACAACGCCAGAGAGCATTAAAATCTTTTAAGAACAAAGAAGTAAGAGTTTTAGTTGCTACTGATATTGCTGCAAGAGGAATTGATATAGATAAATTAAATTTTGTAATTAATTTTGATATCCCCAATGAGCCTGAAACTTATGTGCATAGAATTGGAAGGTGTGGTCGAGCTGGAGAAAAGGGACAATCAATATCTATTTGTGAACCTGAAGAAAACATATACGCGAAAGATATAGAAAAATTAATCAAATCATCTTTAACTGAAATAAAGAATCATAAATTTCCTCAAACTGATTTACCAATGAATCCACAACAGAGGAAAGAATTTGAAAAGCAAAAGCAGAAAAAGAAACAAGAGTTTTTTGCTAACAGAAAAAAAAATAAAAGAACAAAGTAAGACAGCTATTTATTTTTATTTAACATCATTATTTTATTAAAGTCAAACCCTTTTTCCCAATTTAATGTTGTGAATATTGATGGAGATGTATTAAGTAATTCAAGAAAGGAAAAAAGAGGATTATTTTTAAATGAATTTTTTACTGAAAGCCATCTTATGCCAATGCCAATTGTTGCTGTTTTATTTTCTACATAATGCCATAGATAAGAAGGGATAAAAATTATGTCGCCCTCATTTAGTGTAATCTCACATTTGGGAAGATACTGAAAAGCAGAGTTGTTATTTTTATCAGTATTATAAGGGTTAATATCTGATGATTTGGCAGGTGCTCGATTTACTTTAGGATTAAATATATAATGAGCATTTTGATGCCAAATTAACCATTTTTTCTGCCCTCTTATTTGAACAAACAAATTTTCATTACCAGCATTATGAATAGGTGTTTTTGTCTTCTTATTTCCAATAAAAAGAACATGATGTTTTTTAAATTTTGTATCTCTAACATCGTTTAACCACTTTTGATTAAGACTAGTTTGTAATAGAGGGTAATTATCCAGTAATGGATTAAATCTAGCATAATCTAATGAGTTGTTGTTGATTCCATCAATTATGTTTTTCAGATTCGAATTTCTAGGCTCTGATTCTATATTTTCTCCTAAATCATCATGATTAGATAATAAAACTGGATGGTTACCAAAATTATCTTTAAAAAAAGAAAAATCCCAATGTTTAAAAGCATCCCAATTTTTGGCGCCATCACGTATAACAAATGGGATTCCTTTTTTTATATAATGATTTTTTATTTTAGATGGACAGTAGAGTTTGTCAAGTTCATCTATTTTTAATATAGTTTTCGGATGATGTTTAACACTTGTATATATTTTTTTCTGAATTTTGGATTCCCATTTTTTAATAATAGAAAGAAGAGGTGGGAACCAGCCTAGAGTATGCTCGATAACATATCTTACGCTAAAAGATAACTTAGTAAATGTTGGAATATCCTGAACTAAATTTTTATAATATTTATGAAACGTCATATAAATTGGTCACAAGGAATAACTTAAACAATTCAAAAATAATTATTCTTAATCATAAAACTATGCTTAGCATAGTAATGTATATCTATATGACACTTTGAAAAGTAACTAAATCATAATATCTACCTTTTTGCTTAATAAGATCATCATGTGTTCCATGTTCAGCGATTTCACCATTTTCAATAACTAAAATCTGATTTGCTTTTCTTATTGTACTTAGGCGATGTGCAATCACAAAAGTTGTTCTACCTTTCATTAATTCGTTTAGGCTTTTTTGAATCAATGTTTCGCTTTCTGTATCAAGGTTAGAAGTGGCTTCATCCAAAATTAGTATTTTAGGATTTGCTAGAATTGCTCTTGCTATTGCTATTCTCTGTCTTTGGCCTCCAGAGAGTTTTACTCCTCGTTCACCAATTAATGTATCTAATCCTTTTTCAAAACGGTCAGTAAACTCATTCACATATGAAGAATGCACTGCATTTAACAATTGTTCTTCATTTGCATGAGGTCTCGGAAATAAGATGTTTTCTCTGATTGTCCCTTCAAATAAAAAATCATCTTGCAAAACAACACCTAAATGACTTCTAAATGATTTTAAATCTATTTCTGCAAGATTGCTTTCATCAACATAGATAGAGCCTGAAATAGGGGAGATAAAACTTGCAATTAAAGAAGCTATTGTTGATTTTCCAGAACCTGAAGATCCAACTAAAGCAGTTACAGTTCCTTTTTGTGCATTAAAACTAATATTATTAACAACCTCTTTCCCTTTATCATAAGCAAAAGATACATTTTGAAACTCTATATTACCTATTACATTTACAAGTTTAATATTTCTATTAAGATTGTCGTACTCTGAAGAAATATTCATTAGTTCATTAGTACGATCTAGTCCGGCAAATGCTTCAGTTAGCTGACTTCCAATATTACTCATTTGAACAATAGGGGCTATCATAAAACCTAATAATAAAGTAAAAGATAAAAAATCTCCAGTTGTAAGATTTCCTTCAATAATCATTTTCCCTCCCATCCCCATTATACCTACTGATGCAAGCCCTAATAAAAATGCTGATGAACTTGTCATGATTGCAGTTGCTGTTAAACTCTTTTTAACATTTTCAAATAATTTTTTAACCCCTAATGAAAAACTCTCACTCTCTTGATGTTCTGCGTTAAAACCTTTTATAACTCTTACTCCGTTCATAGTTTCTGTCAATCTCCCATTTACTTCAGCATTAATTTGGCCTCTTTTTCTAAAAATAGGTCTGATATAACCAAAGGCTTTAATTGCAATTACCGCAAATAGAAGTACAGGCGTCAAAACTAATAATGTCAACTCTACACTTATATTTAATAATAATAATAAGGATATGATTGCAGTAATTGATCCGCCAAATAGTTGTACTAATCCAGTACCAATAATATTTCTAACTCCTTCAACATCCGTCATGATTCTTGAAACCAAAGCTCCCGATTTATTATTGTCAAAAAAAGATATTGGTAAAGACAGCATTTGCTTTTGAACTTTAACTCTTAATTTTGAAATTAACAATTGAGCTTCGACACTTAACAATCTCGCTAATGCAAATGATGTTAAAGATTGAATAAAAATAGCACTGGCTACAATTATTACTAAATAAGCTAGTGCTTCTAAATCTTTATTTGGGATTATAACATCTAATAGTTCTTTACTTTTTAATGGCAACACTAAACTTGATAATCTACTTATTACAATTAGAAGTAATCCAGTTAATACAATCCATTTTCTAGGCCAAATAAATTCTTTGAATGCTTGTTTTACAGTTGTTTTGTTTTTTGTCATTTATTTCATTTCAAATTCAACAACCCATTTATCAATTGAATAAAGTACTTTTTGCAGAGCTTTTGCTGACTCTGTAAGTGAGTATACAACTCTTGGTGGAGATTCATTAAATGATTCCCTTTTTATAAGATTGTCAACCTCTAATTGCTTAAGATGATCTGTAAGAACTTTTCTTGAAATTCCCTCAATTAAATTTGCTAATTGACCAAAACGTAAATCTTTATTGCGAAGATTATAGATGATTGTTAACTTCCATTTACCTCCAACTTTTTTGTTAAAAATACTTGCTGTACATTTACTATTTTCCTTCATATTATTATTAGTTACATTAATATTACTAGTTTTTCAAAGTTACTAATTTGTTACAGTTACTTTATATTACTTTTATTAGTTACTTTGCAAAACTATTAAATAAATATTAATTAAAATGAAAATTAAAATGAAAGAATCATCAAAAAGAGCGAAATGTCAATGTGGAAAAACTAAAGATCCAAATAGAAATTGTGATGGATCACATGCGAATACAAATAGAATTATTAAATCTATTTTATTTACTCTAGTAATTTTTGCTGGATCTGTATTTTATGCTAATGCAACTAGTCTAGTTAAAGAAAACAAAATCGATGTTAAAGAAAGTACTGTAATCTGGAAAGGGCATAAAGTTACAGGAAGTCATGAGGGAGAAATAAATGTAGCTTCAGGTTCTCTATCATTTGAAAATAAAAAATTAACTGGTGGTGAAGTTATAATCGATATGAACTCATTAGTATGTACAGATTTAACTGGAGAATACAAAGGAAAACTCGAAGGACATCTAAAGTCTGATGACTTTTTCAGTGTTTCTAAGTTTCCAAGAGCTACATTAAAAATAGTTAAAGTATCTTTAGTTAATGAAAACACATATGAGTGTATGGCTGAATTAAATATTAAAGGACATACGGAAGAAGTATATTTCAATACAACTATTAAAAAGAACGGTGCATTGACTAAACTTAAAATTGATAGAACAAAATTTAATGTTAAGTATGGTTCTGGAAGTTTCTTTAAGGGATTAGGAGATAATATGATCTATGATGAATTTGATTTAGTGATAAACTTATCATTTTAACAGTAAATGAAACGTCCAGATTTTATTAAAAAATCTATATTAGGTATTTTTTCTGGTTTATTAATTCCTAAAGTATCATCATCAGTACAAAAAATAAATACTAGTTTTAATATTTCAAGAAAAAATATAGGTTTTAATCATATGCCAAATAAAGAAAATAAAACTAAAAACACTGTAATTCACAAAGCTAATTCAAGAAATAGCGCTGACTTTGGTTGGTTAAAAGTTAACCATACTTTTAGTTTTGCAAACTATTATAATCCAGATAGAATGAATTTTGGAGCACTTAGAGTGCTTAATGATGATACTATTCTAGGAGGCAAAGGATTTAGTACTCACCCACATGAGAATATGGAAATAATTACAATTCCATTGCAGGGCTCCTTAAAGCATAAAGATGATATGGGGAATGGAAGTGTTATTAAGAAAGGAGATATTCAAGTTATGAGTGCAGGAAAAGGTATTCAACATAGCGAATATAATGGAGATGATATTTTACCGGCCAAGGTACTTCAAATATGGCTTCATCCAAATAAAATAAATGTTATTCCACGTTATCAACAATTATCAATTAAGTCACTTCTTAAACCAAATATATTTTCACAAATACTTTCTCCTGATATTAAAGACCAAGGAGTTTGGATTCATCAAAATTCATGGTTTAGTTTAGGAGAATTTACAAAAACTACTACTTCGAATTATAAATTACATTCAATTTCCAATGGCATATATATTTTTATTATAGATGGTAAGGTTGAAATAAATGGAGATATATTAAACAAACGCGATGCTATTGGTTTATGGCAGGTTGATTCAATAAATATTTCTAGTTCAATTGGAAGTAGAGTTCTAATTATGGAGGTTCCAATGAATGTTTAGTTAAATGGCAGAGGTTAAAAAATATAAAAGAAAAAAAAGTCTTAAAAAGACTCTTAATACTGTAATCAAAATTAAAAATAGTACTCCAAAAATAATTTTTAAAGCAGAAAGTTTAGTTGTAACCTTAAGAAATAAAGCTCAATTAAACAGATGGTTAAAAATTTATCCTAACGCATGTTATACGATTACTTAATAAATTAAAAGTTTATGTAAAAAAGGAGCCCTTATTAGATTTTAGAGAGCTCCTTTTTTTTATTCATTATAGATTACTTCCAAAAGAGTTTGTCCTACAGCATTAAGTGTGTTTTTGTCAATGTTATCCATATCATCCTTATGGGTGTGCCAGTGTTTATTGAAATTAGTTTTAGTGGTTGGGTCGTATTCAATGATATCAATCGTTGGTATGCCTGTAATTGTATTTACATAGTAATGATCATCAAGAATTTCATTAGCATCTTCATAAATAAAATAATTGCCATAACCTAATTTATTTGCTTTTCTCCAGACTTTTTGTAAAATATTATAGCCATAAAAAGCTGAAATTTTTTCGTGTCTAAAAGTAGCATCTTTTCCTCCAACCATATCTAACAAAATACCATATCTAGCATAATAATTGGATTTATGTAAATTAGCACTCCAGTATTGAGATCCTAAGCACCAAGAATCTTGCATAATTGGAAATTTTGAATCTTCCGGCTGGCCATAATCTTCTGCATCAAATAGGATAATATCTATCCCAATTTTTGGGTTTTTGATGCTAAAATGACGAGCTAGTTCTATTAAAACTCCAACTCCACTTCCTCCATCATTTGCTCCAAGTATAGGGCGATTTTGGTTTTTAGTATCATGGTCAGCAATGTGGCGAGAATCCCAATGTGCAAAAAGGGCTATTCTATTATTTTTCTCAGGAGAGAAACTTGCTATAATATTTTTTAGAGTATGATTTTTGCCATCATAAGTTCTGATCGGCGCTTCTTGTATGATTACATTTTGTGTGTAATTTTTGAATTTTTTTTCTAACCAAATAGCACAATTTTTCCATGCCTTTGATGAGATAACTCTAGGTCCAAAATCTACTTGTTTTTGAATGTAACTATATGCAGAGTCAGCATTAAAAGTAGGAACTTCAATTTTTACTTTTAGTTTTGAAACAGCTTCATTTTTTTGTTTAGATTCAGGCGAACACGCAAAAATAAATAAAGTGGATATGATTAGTACAGCTCTCATTTTGGTTATATGTTTTTGATTTTTTTTGAGGAAATACCTAAAATATTTCCAATCACTTTTTGAATTCATTTTGATTAGTAATTACCAAATTAGTACATTTTCAGCTTATTCTATTAGATCTAATTTTCAACTTCCCAACTACTTCCTTCTCTACTATCTTTTATCTGAATCCCAACTTTATCTAATTCATCGCGAATCAAATCAGCAGTATTAAAATCTTTGTTTTTTTTAGCATTTCCTCTGAGTTGAAGAACTAGCTCCATGATCTCATTTGTAAGATCTTTTCCACTACTTTCTTTGGTAGCAACAAGTCCTAAAATATCATTAACAAAAACATTGAAAATTGATTTTAATTTTTCAACATCAGAAGGTTTCAAACTTTCTTTTCCGTCTTTTACTGAGTTAATAATTCTAACTCCATCAAATAAATGTGCAATGACAATAGGGGTGTTAAAATCATCATTTATTGATTCGTAGCATTTTTTTTCTAGTCCACTTACATCATAAGTTGAGCTATCAGAAGAAGTAAGTGATTGCAATGTTTCCATCGCATTCATAAGTTTTTTAAGTCCTTTTTCGGCGGCTTGCAATGCAACATTACTAAAATCTATTGTACTTCTGTAGTGTGCTTGTAAGATAAAAAAACGAATAGTCATTGGAGAATATGCTCTATCTAATTTATCGTGAGTTCCATTAAAAAACTCTTCTAAATTAATAAAGTTCCCAAGCGATTTCCCCATTTTTTTCCCATCTACAGTAATCATATTATTATGCATCCAATAGTTTACGGGGTTACAATTGTTACATGCATTACTTTGTGCTATCTCTGCTTCATGATGTGGAAATACCAAGTCCATTCCACCCCCATGAATATCAAAAGTTTTGCCTAGATATTTTTCGCTCATTGCAGAACATTCCATATGCCATCCAGGAAATCCTTCTCCCCAAGGAGAACTCCATCTCATTATATGTTCTGAGGTTGCTTTCTTCCAAATAGCAAAGTCAACTGCACTTTTCTTCTCTGATTGTCCGTCTAATACTCTAGTTCCTTCTAACGTATCCTCTATATTTCTTCCTGATAAAGTACCGTAGGGATATTTTTTATTATACTTATTTACATCTAAATATATTGAACCATTTACTTCATAGGCAAATCCGTTTTTAAGAATTTGTTTTACCATTTCAATTTGTTCAATAATATGTCCTGTTGCTCTTGGTTCTATTGATGGAGGTAAACAGTTTAGAGCGTTCATAGCTTTATGGTAACTTATAGTATAAAACTGAACAACCTCCATAGGTTCAAGTGCCTCTAGTCTTGCTTTTTTTGCAATTTTATCTTCTCCTTCCTCTGCATCATTTTCAAGGTGGCCTGCATCTGTGATATTTCTAACATATCTAACCTTGTAATTTGAGTGGTTTAAATATCTAAATACTACATCAAAAGTTATTGCAGGTCTTGCATGACCTAAATGAGGATCACCATAAACTGTAGGGCCACAAACATATAACCCTACATGATTTTTAATAATCGACTTAAATTCTTCTTTCTTTCGAGAAAGGGTATTATAGATTTTAATTTTTCTACTCATAGTTAAGTAATGTTACAGTTTCTTTTGAAGATTTGCGATCATGTCTTTTGTAATATTTTCTAAATCATATTTTTTTCTCCAACCCCAGTCTTGTTGAGCATTCAAATCATTTATTGATGAAGGCCAAGAATCTGCAATTTCTTGTCGATAATCAATGTTGTAACTAATTTCAAAATTAGCAATATGTTTGGATATTTCATCTGCAATTTCTTTAGGCGAAAAACTTACTCCAGCTAAATTATATGAAGATCTTATTTTTATTTGATTTGCTGGCGCTTGCATTATTTGTATTGTTGCTCTTATTGCATCTGACATGTACATCATTGGTAGCTGAGTATTTTCTGAAATAAAGCTTGTATATTTTCCATGTTTAATAGCATTATAAAATATATCTACTGCATAATCTGTTGTTCCCCCACCTGGAACTGATTTCCATCCAATTAAACCAGGATATCGCAAACTTCGTACATCAACTCCAAATTTATTAAAATAGTATTCATTCCATCTTTCTCCTGCTAACTTTGAAATCCCATAAACTGTATTTGGCTCCATTATGGCATGTTGAGGAGTATTATTAGGAGTTGTCGGGCCAAAAACAGCAATTGAAGATGGCCAAAATATCTTTTTTATCAAACCATCTTTTGCTAAATCTAAAACATGTGAATGAGATCGAGTATTTAGTTGCCATCCCAACTCAATGTTTTTTTCTGCAGTTGCAGATAATAATGCAGCTAGAAGGTATACTTGCGAAATATTATATCTCTTAACTATATCTCTAAGTAACGCTTCATCCATTACATCTAGATATTCAAAAGGACCAGAGTTCATAACCTCTTCTGATGATGTTTTTAAATCAGTGGCTATTACATTTTCATTACCATGTATCATTCTAAGTTCAATAACTAGTTCAGTACCTATTTGCCCTGAAGAGCCAATAATTAGAATTTTTTCATCCATTTTAAAGATTTTTACAAAGATAACATATTACGTTATTTGAATCAAAATATTTTTATTGATTAAATTTTGAGATTTAGTATATTTGCATTACTTTTTAAAAAGATAAAATATGGACCCGAATTCTGGTAAAAAAGATATGTTCAATAAATTAAGTAAAGAACTAGCTCTTAAAAAATTGTATGAAGAACAATTTGCCAGAAGAACAATTTCTTTTTATCGTTATGTCATTATAGATAATCCCATCGAATTAAGAGATTCTCTCTATAAATACTGGAAAGATTTATCAGTATTTGGTAGAATATATTTAGCTCATGAGGGAATAAATGCACAATTAAGTGTCCCTGAGCATAATTGGGACGACTTTGTATCTAATGTACATTCAAATAAATATTTTAAGAAGATGCCATTTAAGATTGCTGTTGAAGAAAATGGCGCCTCTTTTTACAAATTAACTATAAAAGTAAGAGAACAAATTGTTTCTGATGGATTACCAATTAATGAATATGACGTCACAAATGTAGGAAAACATTTAAATGCTAAAGAATGGAATAAAGCAATGGATGATGGTGCATTAGTAGTTGATATGAGAAATCATTATGAAAGTGAAATTGGAAAATTTGAAGGCGCTATTTGTCCTGATGTTGAAACTTTTAAAGAAGAATTACCAGTTGTTAAAGATTTGTTGAAAGGAAAAGAAGATAAGCAAATACTTTTATATTGTACAGGTGGTATTAGATGTGAAAAAACCTCCGCATATTTAAAGCATCATGGATTCAATAATCTTTCTCAGCTACATGGTGGAATTATTGACTATACTAGACAGATATCTGAAGATAATCACTTAAGTAATAAATTTATTGGAAAGAATTTTGTTTTTGATGAAAGGAGAGGAGAGCGTATCTCTGATGATATTATAAGTAAATGCCATCAATGTGGCAGTGCTTGTGACAATCATGTTAATTGTAATAACGTTAATTGTAATTTACTGTTTTTGCAGTGTAAAGTTTGTAGAGATACATATCAAAAATGTTGTTCTTTGGATTGCGTAAAAGTTGTCAATTTACCCATTGAAGAGCAACAAAATTTAAGAAAACAAGAGATAAATAAAAAGATGTACTACAGTCACAAAAGAATTAATTTAAACTTATATAAAAATGATTAGAATAACTAAGGAATTTAAATTTGAAATGGCACATGCTTTATTTGGTTATGATGGTCTATGTAAAAATATTCATGGACACTCATATAGATTATGGGTAACCATTAAGGGCAGCATTTTAAAAGAGACTAATCATAACAAAGATGGTATGGTTTTAGATTTTTCAATTTTAAAAAAGATTGTTAAACCAGATCTTATTGATAAATATGATCATTCACTAGTTTTAAATGCTAATTCCCCTCATTCAAATGTTGATTTGTCTGCATTTGAGAAAGTTTTCTTTTTACCATATCAACCAACTTCCGAAAATTTAGTGTGCGATTTTGCTCGTGAGATTAAAGATAAATTACCAAATGGAATAATCTTGCAAAAAGTTGTTCTTTCTGAGACAGCGACATCTTTTGCTGAGTGGAACTGTATTGACAACTAATATGTCAATTACGTCTATAATTAGGTAGAATGAGTATAAATATAGCCTCTCTTTAAAAATATGATAAAAATCATAGCTTTGCTCAAATTGATTTTTTATTTTTGCATCCGATAAAATTTAAATAATGACAAATACATTAATCATATTAGTTGCAATTTTAATAATAGCTGCTTTAGTTCAAATAACTAGGGTAAGTGAGCTGTTATCTGAGATTAAGAAACAGGACCCTAATAAAGTTACTGATAGTAATAATAAAACACAAGGAATATTATTTTTAGTTGTAGGAGGTGCATTCTTAATTTTTGTTGTTTGGCAAATGATAACATGGAACCATTTATTACTTCCTCCCGCTAGTTCTCTTCATGGCCAAGAAATAGATGCATTAATGAAGGTATCTATGGGGTTAATATTGATTGTCTTTTTTGCTTTAACACCGCTATTATTTTATTTCACTTATAAGTATAGAGGAAATAAAAATAATAAAGCATACTTTTTTGCTCATAACAATAAACTTGAAGTTATATGGACTGTTATACCAACAATCATATTAACATGTTTGATTGTTTATGGATTAAGAACATGGGAACGGTCGATGAATCCTGATTTATCTCAAGCTAAAATTATTGAAGTATATGCAGAACAATTTAAATGGACTGCAAGAGAATCAGGAACTGATAATAAGCTTGGAAAAGCTAATTTTAAATTAGTAACTGATCGAAACGCCCTTGGCGTGGACATGAACGATGTTAACTCTAAAGATGATAAAGTGATTAGAGAAGTTCATCTTGTTGTTGACAAACCTGTTTTATTAAAGTTTAGGGCAAAAGATGTTATTCATTCTGCTTTTTTACCTCATTTTAGAGTGCAGATGAATTGTGTACCAGGACTCTCTACACAATTTGCATTTACTCCAACACAAACAACAGCTGAGATGAAAGAACAGGAAGGAGATGATTTTGAATTTGTTCTTTTATGTAATAAGATTTGTGGAGCCGCTCACTACAATATGCAAATGAGTTTTATAGTTGAAACTCAGGAAGAATATGATGCTTGGATTGCATCTCAAAAAGTATTATCAGAAAAATTATTAACTCAAAAATAATAAGATGTCAGAACATCATCATAAAGAAACTTTTATTACAAAGTATATTTTCTCGCAGGATCACAAAATGATTGCGAAGCAATTCCTTATCACAGGAATGTTTATGGCTATTATTGGTATGTTAATGTCTGCAATTTTTAGAGTTCAACTAGCTAACCCTGGTGAGAGTTCAATTTTATATAATTTACTTCCTGGAGACTGGATTAATGAAGCAGGAGCTCTAAATCCAGATAAGTATCTTGCATTAGTTACTATGCATGGAACCATTTTGGTTTTCTGGGTTTTAACAGCTGGGCTTTCAGGAACATTTGCTAATTTTCTTATTCCTCTTCAAATTGGAGCAAGAGATATGGCTTCAGGGTTTATAAACATGCTATCTTATTGGTTCTTTTTCATTGCTACTGTCATATTAATTTCTTCAATTTATGTTCAGGGAGGGCCTGCTTCAGGTGGGTGGACTATTTACCCTCCTCTAAGTGCACTACCACAAGCTATCCCGGGATCCGGCACAGGAATGACTCTTTGGCTAATTAGTATTACCTTATTTGTTGTTGGATCTCTTCTAGGCGGATTAAACTATATAGTTACTATTCTAAACCTAAGAACAATTGGTATGTCAATGAAACGATTACCATTAACTGTATGGGCACTACTAATCACTGCGATTTTAGGAGTACTTTCTTTTCCAGTTTTACTTTCTTGTGGTCTATTATTAATATTTGATCGATCATTTGGAACAAGCTTTTATCTATCTGATATAATAATAAATGGGGAAATGTTACATAATGTAGGAGGTAGTCCAATTCTTTTTGAACACTTATTTTGGTTTTTGGGACATCCAGAAGTATATATTATTTTATTACCAGCATTAGGAATAGTATCAGAAGTAATCGCTGTAAATTCCCGAAAACCTATTTTTGGGTATAAAGCTATGGTTGGTGCGTTATTGTTAATTGCTTTTTTATCATTTATAGTTTGGGGGCACCACATGTTTATGACTGGAATGAATCCATTTCTAGGATCAGTTTTCACTTTTACAACATTATTAATAGCTATACCTTCTGCCGTTAAAGTTTTTAATTATCTAGCGACGCTTTGGAGAGCTAATATTCGTTTTACGCCTGCCATGCTTTTTGCTATTGGGACTGTCTCAGCATTTATTACAGGCGGATTAACAGGTTTAATACTTGGAGATTCAGCTTTAGATATTAATGTACATGATACTTATTTTGTTGTTGGTCATTTTCATATTGTTATGGGATTATCTGCAATTTATGGAATGTTCGCTGGTGTATATCATTGGTTTCCTAAAATGTATGGACGCATGATGAATAAGAATCTAGGATACCTTCATTTTTGGGGAACATTCATTTGTGCTTACGGAGTTTTCTTCCCAATGCATTTTCTTGGGCTAGCCGGATTACCAAGAAGATATTATACAAATAGTGCTTTCCCTATGTTTGATGGATTAAGTGATATAAATAGTATCATCACCTTCTTTGCGCTTACTGGAGCTATCATCCAAGCTATTTTTATATTTAATTTCATTTATAGTTTATTTAAAGGACCTAGAGCTACTAAAAATCCATGGGAATCAACTACTCTTGAGTGGACAACACCTGTTGAGAGAATACACGGTAACTGGCCTGGCGATCTTCCTGTTGTTACAAGATGGGCCTATGATTATTCTAAACCTGGAGCTTCAGCTGATTTTATTCCACAAGATGTTCCATTAAAGGAAGGGGAAGAGGAACATTAAGATTATGAATACAGCTAAAAATAAAGCATTAAAGCAATTATTGTGGGTAGGAATGGGTTCTATTGCTATGTTTTTTGCAGGATTAACATCAGCATATATAGTGCGTAAAGCTGAAGGGAATTGGGTTGATTTTATTTTACCTGATTGGTTTGTTTACAGCACTATTGTTATAGTTATTAGTAGTTTGCTTCTAATTATTGCAACACAAAGAATAAAGAAAAATAAAGAGATATTCGCTTTGATTCTTAGTGTATTTCTACTTGGAGGACTATTTACTTATTTACAGATTAATGGATGGAAAGAGTTAACATCCATGGGAGTATATTTAACAGGAGCAGGTAGTAATGTTGCTGGCTCATTTTTATACGTTTTAACTTTATCGCATTTAGTGCATTTAGCTGGAGGTTTAATTGCTTTATTTGTTGCCGCTATACATGTTAAAACAAAAAAATATAATTCAGAAAGTTTTTTAGGATTAGAGATTACAGCAATATATTGGCACTTCCTTAGTATCTTGTGGTTATACCTATTCTTTTTTTTAAAATACTTATGATAAAAATTAACTAAAACTACTCTTTACCTTTGTAAAGATTTTAAAATTTAAAACTATGTCTAATAAAGAAAATTACGGAAAACCATGGGAGGGAGGCGATAAACCTTACGAATCTAGCTATGGTAAATTAATGATGTGGTTCTTTTTAATAACAGATACTTTAACTTTTTCTGCTTTTTTAGCAGCTTATGGCTTTAGTCGATTTAAGTTTGAAGATGTATGGCCTATTGCTGAAGAAGTATTTACTCATTTTCCGTTTTTGCATGGAGAACATCCTCTTCTTTTCGTAGCGCTAATGACCTTTATTCTTATAATGAGTTCTGTAACAATGGTTTTAGCTGTAAATTTTGGTCATAAGATGCAAAAAAATAAAGTTATTCTATGGCTTTCACTAACTATAGTTGGGGGTATTATGTTTTTAGGCTCTCAAGCTTGGGAATGGGGACATTTCATTCACGGTGACAAAGGTGGTATTGAAACTAATACAGAGTATACAATTCATATAGCAGAAGGAGAAAAATTATCTTCTGTTTATAAACTTATGGATATTGATAAATATTCTGATGCTAATGAGAATCCTTTTCAATACTTCGCTTTGGAAGACTTAACAGCTGAGATGAAGGAAGGATTTGATGTACAAAATATAAAGTCATTAATAGAAAAACTTGAAGCAAAACCTGAATTTAATATTCGAAAAGCAAATAGAACATACTTATCTAACGAAGAGTCAGTTAACTACATTAAAGAAAATGCTACAAAGATTGTTGTAGGAGCTAATCTAGTTGATAATGAATATGGACACAGATTATTTGCAGATTACTTCTTTTTTATTACAGGATTTCATGGTTTTCATGTTTTTAGTGGTGTGGTTTTATTAATTATTATCTTAATTAACACAATCAAAGGTACGTATGAAAAAAGAGGGCATTATGAGATGGTTGAGAAAGTTGGACTATATTGGCATTTTGTCGACTTAGTTTGGGTTTTTGTATTCACGTTCTTTTATTTAGTTTAATTTAAAAAATTTATAAATATGTCAGATAATCAACATAACGGAAATTGGTGGATTTGGAAAGTATTTTGGATCTTATTAGGCTTAACTACATTTGAAGTTTTACTAGGTATGTTTAAGCCTGAATTTTTAGTGAACACCATTTTTTTAGGTACTAAACTGTTAAATCACGTTTTTATAATTCTTACAATTATTAAAGCAGCTTATATTGTTCTTACATTCATGCATTTAGGATTTGAGAAGAAGAGTTTAAAATGGACAATACTCTTGCCAGCTTTAGTTCTTGTTCCTTACTTGCTTTTTATTATATTGAGTGAGGGAGTACATGCGTATATTGTTCTTTAAAAAAAACATTTAATGAAGAGCATTTCTAAATATACAATACTTATAATTCTTTTGGTTATTCCTGCCATTATTTATAATTACATGACAAAAGGTTATAATAATTTTATCAAATTAGATGTAATTGGTGCAGAGGGTCACGTAATACCTGATTTTTCATTTGTGAATCAAAATAGTGAAGTTGTAACTAATGACAATGTATACGGCAACATATATGTAGCAAACTTTTTCTTTACCTCTTGTCCTACGATTTGTCCGGTAATGACAAAAAATATGGCATATGTTCAACGCAAATTAGATGTTTATCCAAATATTAGATTTTTATCACATACTGTGGATCCATTAAATGACACACCAGATAAAATTTCTGCTTATATTTCTGATTTGCAATCAAAAAATATTAGTATTAATTTAGATAATTGGGATTTTGTTACTGGTGATAAAAATGAAATATATGAAATTGCAAAATCATACTTTGTGAGTGCAAGTAAAGATTCTTTAGCAGTAGGAGGATTTTTACATTCAGAGTATTTCGTTCTCATTGATAAAGAAGGGAGAGTCCGTTCCGGAATCGATAAAAATAATAATGTTGTAGGCGTTTATGATGGAACAAATGAAGCTCAGATGAAGGATCTTGTGAATGATGTAAAAGTTTTAATGGCAGAATACAAAAGACCTACAAAATAAAAGATAATGACTAATAAATTTATAATTATAATCTTTCTATCAGCTTTTTTTAATATTAAATCAAATGCTCAATGTGCAATGTGTAAGGCTGTTGTTGAAGCTAATTTAAAAGAGGGAGGTAGTGCAGGAGCAGGCCTTAATGAAGGTATACTTTATCTTATGGCTATGCCATACATAGCTGTTTTTTTATTTGGAATTTTTTATTTCTTGCAGAAAAGAAATAAAAAAGAAATAGTATAATCTATATGCTAAAACACTTTGCTGAATTATTAAAATTTAAGCTTTCAGCTACTGTAGTATTTTCTGCTATAGTTGGATACTTATTAGGATTTGATAATTTTGATATTCATCATTTTTTTTATTTAATTCTTGGAGGTTTTCTTGTTACTGGATCAGCCAATACTTTTAATCAGATAATAGAAGTAGAGAAAGATAAATTAATGCAACGAACAGCTGTAAGACCTCTTCCTAAAGGAAATCTAACTGTTTTACAAGCAACAATTTTTGCACTATTTACAGCTTTATTCGGTTTATTAATCTTAAATAAAATTAATCCCCAAGGTACATTTTATGGTGTTATGTCTAAATCTTCATTCTTTGGATTAATTTCAATTTTTCTTTATGTATTATCATATACACCACTTAAGAGAGTTTCAACAATATCTATTTTTGTTGGTGCTGTTCCTGGTGCTATTCCTTTTTTACTTGGATATGTAGCTGCAACTGATGACTTTGGATTAGCAGCTGGAACTTTATTTGCTATTCAATTTTTTTGGCAATTCCCTCATTTCATTGCAATTGCTTGGGTTCAGAATGATGATTATAAAAAAGCTGGATTTAAAATGCTTTTTGGTGGTAAGAAATCTAAATATCCTGCGCTTATTGCTGTACTAACATCAGTTATAATGACAATAGTTTCGGTATTGCCATTCTTTTATACCAATCAATTAAATTTATCAGTTTTTGCATTTTTTTTAATACTTATGCTGGGAATTTGGTTTACTTTAAAGTCTGTTAAACTATATAAAAGTTTGGATGATATCTCTGCCCGAAATTTAATGTTGTCTTCATTTATATATTTACCAATTATGCAAATTCTATATGTTATTGATAGATTTATCCTTTTAGATTCTTAAAAATAAATAGGCAAAAAACTAAAGACATTAGTAGAAAAAAAGCCAGAATTTGATGCATTAATGCTAAAAATAATGGAGCTCCCATCAAAAGTGTAAATATTCCTAAAACTGTTTGTGTTAAGACTATTAAAGATAAACTTCCCAAACCTATTATATGAATTTTACTATTAACTAATTTAGCGCTTGTCTTCCAAATGTATAATATAAATCCAATAATTACTATTGCTAATGTTCTATGTATAAATTGTGCCCCAGCCCCAGGGTCAAGAAACACAGCTTCTGGAATCCATTCTCCACCCATTTTAGGCCAACTATTATAAATTCTTCCCGCTTTTAAACCAGCTATAAAGGCACCATAAATAATTTGTACAAGTACTAAAATTAATAAAAATAATAGCTGATTGAAGATGCGCCTATATCCTATAATTGATGATGGAATAACTAAAGATAATGCTACCCATAAAGTATACGAGCAAGTTAAAAAAGCTGTAGTTAAGTGTACTGCTAATCTATAATGGCTTACATCCGGGCGATCTACTAATCCACTCTTTACCATCCACCAGCCAATAAACCCTTGACATGCTCCCAATAATAGCAATACAGATGATTGTATAATTAATTTTTTAGTTAGTTTTTTAGTAATCAGGAAGTAGATAAATGGAATTAAAAAAACGAGCCCTAATAATCTTCCCATCATTCTATGTAGATATTCCCAGAAATATATATTCTTAAAATCATTTAATATATAATGAGAGTTTACTTTTCCTTCAGGAGTTGTCTTATATATATTAAAAGCTTCTGTCCACTCATCAATACTAACTGGAGGAGCACTACCTATTAATTTCCAGCTAGACATCGAAAGTCCTGAATCTGTTAGTCTGGTAATACCTCCAATTACAACCATCAGAAAAATAAGTAAACATCCCGAAAAAAGCCAAATAATTACGGATTTGTTTTTTTTCATTTTAGTAATATGGGGAGATTAATATATAAACAAGAACTCCAGTTGCAGAAACATATAACCAAATAGGGAAAGTTATACGAGCAATCTTTTTATGAGCTTCAAATTTTTCTTTTAAAGCTCTTGACCATGTTACTAACACTAAAGGCATAATTATTGCAGATAATAAAATATGAGATATTAGTATGAAATAATAGAAATATTTAAAAGTTGAAACTTTTAAATTTTCAGATTCAGATAATAAACCATTTCCATCAATATCACCAAATTTTACTGAGTCATGCGTTGCATGATGAAGAACATATGAAATTAAAAAAATTGTAGATAGAATAAAAGACGTATATATCAATTTTTGATGTAATTTTCTATTCCCATTTTTGATCGCTCTTACTGCAAATATTAATGTAAAAAAAACAGTTCCATTTATTATAGCATTTAAAAGTGGCAAAAAGTCAATTTCAAATGCTGAAATTTTGGGCGTTACGTAAAGTAAAGCAACTAATAAGGGTACAACTAAGGAAAAAATAATAATAAGTGGTTTATGCTTCATGATGTAGTTTTATTACTTAAGTTCAATATTTAAATCATTCAATTGATCATCTGCAATAGATGATGGTGAGTCAATCATAATATCTCTTCCAGAATTATTTTTTGGAAAAGCTATAAAATCACGTATACTTTCTTGACCTCCCATTATGGCACATAGTCTGTCAAATCCAAACGCAACACCACCATGGGGAGGGGCTCCGTATTCAAATGCTTCCATCAGAAAACCAAACTGCTCTTTAGCGTCTTCATCAGAAAATCCTAAATGCTTGAACATTAGTTTTTGTAATTTTTTATCGTGAATTCTTATACTTCCACCACCAATTTCATTTCCATTTAGGACTAAATCATATGCATTTGCTCTAACTGCAGTCGGATTGCTTTCTAGCTTTTCTATATCGCATGCTTTTGGCGATGTGAATGGATGATGCATTGCATGAAATCGTTTAGTATCTTCATTCCACTCTAATAGTGGGAAGTCTAATACCCAAAGTGGTGCAAACTCATCTGGCTTTCTTAAGCCTAACTGATCAGCCAAATGCAATCTTAATGTTGAAAGAGATTTTCTTGTCTTATTAGTATCTCCAGCCATTATTAATAGTAAATCTCCTTTTTCACAATTCGTTTTCTCTGCCCAAGAATTTCTTTTGTGTTCATCAAAGAATTTATCAACTGACGATTTAGACGTTCCATCTATATTATACCTGCAATAGATTAGTCCATTTGCTGCTACTTGTGGAGTTTTAATAAAGTCTACTAGTTTGTCTATTTGTTTTCTTGTTAAGCTTGCACCTCCTTTTACATTTATGGCAACAACCAATTCAGCATTATCAAACACACTAAAATTATTTCCTTGGCAGAGATTAGTTATTTCAACAAACTTCATGTCAAAGCGAATATCAGGCTTATCTGATCCATATAATCTCATTGCTTCATCATAGGTTATTCTAGGAAAATTATTTAATTCAACCCCTTTGACCTCTTTTAGTACATGCCTTGTTAGTCCCTCAAACATATTTAAAATGTCTTCTTGGTTTACAAATGACATTTCACAATCAATTTGAGTAAATTCAGGCTGTCTATCAGCTCTTAAATCTTCGTCTCTAAAACATTTTACAATTTGAAAATATTTATCCATACCAGCAACCATTAATAATTGTTTAAATGTTTGTGGTGATTGGGGCAACGCATAAAACTGCCCTGAATTCATTCTGCTTGGGACAATAAAATCACGTGCTCCTTCAGGTGTTGATTTAATTAGATAAGGGGTTTCCACTTCAATAAAGTCATTTTTTACTAAGTAATTTCTTGTTGCAATGGAAACTTTAGCTCTTAACAATAGATTATCTTTAACAGGGTTACGTCTGATATCTAGATATCGATACTTCATTCTAATTTCGTCTCCTCCATCTGTTTCATCTTCTATAGTGAATGGTGGAATTTTAGATTCATTTAAAATAGTAAGTGATTGAACTTCAATCTCAATATCTCCAGTCTGAATATTTTTATTTTTTGATGATCTTTCAACAACATTTCCTTCAACACGAACAACATATTCCCTGCCAATTTTTCTTGCTAAAGTGCACAATGAAGCTTCTTTATCCATGTTAAATGTTAACTGGGTGATTCCGTATCTATCACGAAGATCAATAAATGTCATTCCTCCAAGGTCTCTAGTTTTCTGAACCCATCCACTCAGAATAACTTTTTCTTTTACGTTAGAAGCATTTAGTTGCCCACAATTATGAGTTCTTATCATGTCAAGTTATTTTCTGCAAATTTAATACAATACTTTTGTAATTTAGCATAATGGAAATAAATCATTGCGATGATAATTTTTTTATGAATGAAGCATTAAAGGAAGCACAAAAGGCATTTTATAAAGATGAAGTGCCAGTTGGTTGTGTAATTGTTTGCGATGGTAAAATAATAGCAAGAGCTCATAATTTTTGTGAAAGTCTTTGTGATTCAACTGCACATGCAGAAATGCAGGCGATTACTTCTGCTTCTGATTATTTAGGAAGCAAGTATTTAAACGAGTGTACTGTATACGTAACTTTAGAACCTTGTATTATGTGTGCTGGAGCATTATTTTGGTCTCAGCTAGGTAAACTTGTATATGCCAGTAAAGACCATAAAAGAGGATTTAGCATTCATTCGAAGAAAATATTACATCCAAAAACAGAAATATTAGATGGTATTATGTCTGAAAAGTGTGCTAAATTATTAAAAGATTTTTTTAAGCAAAAAAGATAAATTAACGTATTTTTGTAAAAATAAAATTTAAATTATGAATTACCCTGAAGAAATGTGCGCACCTATGCGCTCCGAATTAGTTTCGGCTGGATTTGTAGAGCTTAAAACACCTGAATCAGTTTCTGATTTGTTAAGTAAAAAAACTGGAACTACTCTAGTGATGGTTAACTCTGTGTGCGGTTGTGCGGCTGGAAATGCTAGACCTGCAGTTATTATGGCTACAAATTTTGACAAACAAGTTGATACATTTGCAACTGTTTTTGCTGGACAAGATATTGGTGCAACTGCAAAAGCCAGAGAATTTATGCTACCTTTTCCGCCTTCGTCACCTTCAATTGCTGTTTTTAAAGAGGGAAAGTTAGTACATTTTATTGAGCGTCATCACATAGAAGGACGAGCTGCTGAAATGATAGCGGATAATTTAAAAAATTGTTTTGACCAGATTTGTTAAAGGTCTTCCTTTAAATTCTTTTCTAGATTAGGACAACGTAATTTTTAATATTTTTTATTCCATTTCACAGTCTTTTTTTTTCTGTAAACTGTAATCAAAAAATTTGTATCTTGCGCAATTAATAAAAGTCTATAAACTTTAGAAATAATATGAAGAAGATTTTACTTGTAACAGCTATATTTTTATTTACATTTTCAGCAAATGTTTTTTCACAACCACCATCGAATCTTACAGTATCTAATATCACGCAAACTTCCGTAGATTTAGGTTGGGTTGATAATGGATGTCCTAACTTTGTAACTTTACAATATAGAGAATTAGGTTCAAGTTCATGGATTCTTGAAAGTACAATTGCTACTTCTCCTTACGCATTAATTTCATTGACTGGAGGAACAGATTATGAGTGGAGAGCTAAATGTACTGGTCAAGGTTGGTCAGGGATTACAATTGAACAATTTTCAACATTGCTATCTGGTTGTACTGATGTTACAGCTTGTAATTATGATCCTCTTGCATCTATAGATGATGGTTCTTGCCTTTTAAATTATGGTTGTACGGATGTTACTGCACTAAATTTTGACAGCTCAGCAACATGTGATGATGGAAGCTGCGTATTTTCATCACCTCCAACAAATTTATTAGCAGCAAATATCACAAATACAACTGTTGACTTAATTTGGACTGATAATGGTTGCTCTAATCTAGTAACCATACAATATAGAGAATTAGGTTCAAGTTCATGGATTCTCGAAAGCACAGTGGCTATTTCGCCATTTTCGTTAACCCTCCTAAATGCAGCTACAACTTATGAGTGGAGAGTGAAATGTACAGGAGATAGTTGGTCTGGAAGTTCTGCGGAACAGTTTACTACACTTTTTTCTGGTTGTACAGATTCTTTAGCTTGTAATTACGATGCGTTAGCAACATCTGATGATGGTTCTTGTAATTTTCCTGATGGGTGTACTGACATAATGGCTTGTAATTACGATTCTCTAGCTACATGCGATGATGGATCATGTTTAAACATTTTAGGTTGTATCGATATTTCCGCATTTAATTACAGCTCATTTGCAAACTGTGATGATGGCAGTTGCATTTATCCAAATCCTGGGTGTACAAATATTAATGCATGTAATTATGATTCTACTGCTAATACAAATGACGGATCTTGTATTTTGCCTAATGGTTGTACTGATTCTTTAGCTATTAATTATGATATTTTAGCAACATGTGATGATGGGTCTTGTATATTTACTTTATTAGGTTGTACTGATAATTCAGCTTGTAATTTTAATCCATCAGCAAACTCTGATGATGGTACTTGTATCTTAGCAGACGGGTGTACATTACCATTAGCTGATAATTATGATCCTGCAGCTTTGTGTAATGATGGAAGTTGCATCTTCAGTACTTTAGCCATTTCAAATGCTATAATTTCACAGCCAATTAGATGCTATGGAGATTTTTTAACAGACTCCATGCAAGTTGATATTAGTCAAACTACTCCAGCAACGACATATAAATGTTTGGTAGGTTCTTATGCCGGTAATATTGCAACTCCAAATCCTGGGGTTTCTTTCTTCTTGTCTTATTTAAGTTCTCAGCAAACTAATGCTACACAACTAAATTTTAATGGATTTAATGCTAACACTAATTATTTTGTAAGAATAGTTGATTCCGTTACCTATTACTCTACTCATGCTTTTGGAAATGGGGCAAGTACTGATGGTATTATTGATCAATTTGGTCCGATTAATTTTTCTCAACCAGATTCTCTTATTGTTAGTTCGACATCAATTTCATCTAATTTATGTTTTAATGATTGTTTAGCTCAAGAGCAAATTATTATTTCTGGAGGAACTCAGCCTTATAACTACACTCTAAATACTAATCCTAATATTGTAATTGGAGCAAATGAAACTCAGTTTACTCTTGATAGTTTGTGTGAGGGAACATACTCAATCGTTGTTAGTGATTTAAATAATTGTGTTAGCGATCCATCCCCTTTGTTTTTTAATATAAATGACCCCTCACCAATAGTCCCTTTTGGAAATGAATTTTTGTTTGGAGCATCTAGTTACAATATCAGTTGTTATGGAGCAAACGATGGTGCAATAATAGATTTAGATTCAACTACAGGAGGAACACCACCATATTTGTTTTCTGCAAATAATATTTCAGGACCGTATTTTAGTGTTGTAGAAAATCTTAGCCCTGGTAATCAGAATATTTTTTATCAAGATATAAACGGATGTATTGATAGTTTAACATATACTATTTTAGAACCAGATTCATTAGATATGACACTTGTTTCCGTAACAACACCTGATTGCTTTGATTCCCCATCAGGTAAGATACAGATTAATGTAAATGGAGGTGCAGGTTTAGAAGTATATTCTGTAGATCCATTAGCTAATTCTTTCCCGTATACATCTTCCCCATTAACAGCACTATTTGGAGATTCAAATTATGTTGTGACGGTGCAAGATCAAAATTTTTGTCAGGATACAATTCAGGTATATATGTCTGAACCATCAGAAGTTCAAATTGATGTAACCACATCCGATTATAATGGTTTTGGAATTAGTTGTCATGGGTCGAATGATGGTGAGATTAATGCATTTGGATTTGGTGGGACTGGTCCTTGTGATTATTCAATTGATGGAGTTAATTTTATCCCTTTTCCAGGGTTTTTCCCAAATCTCATAGCTGGGACATATACTGTAACTGCTAGAGATCAAAATTTATGTACAAAAGACACTGTTGTAATACTAACTGAGCCAGGAGTTTTCAGTATCAATCCTGTAGTGAGTTCAGATTATTCAGGTGCAGATATTTCTTGTTTTGGTTTAAGTGATGGAGAAATTACATCTTCAGATTCTAATGGTGTTGGCCTAATACTTTATGAATTTAATAATAGCGGGAATTTAAATTATGATTCAACATGGAACTCTCTAGACTCTGGATTATATCAGATTTTTGCAGAAGATGAAAATGGTTGTCAAATTACAGATTCTGTTATAATATCTGATCCGCAAGAATTAATTGCTACAATTGCTGTAATTTCAGATGAATACTGTAATTATTCTGATGGATCTATTGGAGTGATTGTAAATGGTGGAACTGGAACAACAAACTTTTTATGGAGCGATGGACAGATTACATCAATTGCTGATAGTCTTTTTTCAGGTAATTATAGTTGTATAGTTTCTGATGTTAACGGTTGTAATATTACTCTTTCTGAATCTATAATTAATGATGTGCCATTTGATATAAATGTAAGTACTACATCTACATGTCTTGGTTTAAGTAGTGGGACAGCTACAGTAAATGTTACTGCAAATGGAAGTTATGTTTTAACAGGGCCAACGTATTTATGGGATGACCCATTATTGCAGCAAACACAGACTGCCAATAATCTTTCACTAGGATCGTATAATATTACTGTTAATGATCTTGGTTGTACTTTAAGTACTCAATTTTTAATTGACACATCGGCAGTAACAGTAAATATTGATGACTTAGAAATAATACAAATTAGTTGTCATGATGCTAATGATGGGGTTTTAATAATACATGCTGAAGGAGGTGTTAGCCCTTATTCTTTTTCTATAAACTCAGGAATATCGTCACCTGATTCAGTTTTCAATAATTTAATTGAATCTACTTATTTGGTTACTGTTGAAGATTTTAGCGGATGTACTTACTCTGAATCAGTTGATATAATTAATCCAGAAGAAATTTTAGTAGGAAATATTACAACTAACCCAATATCTTGTTTTAATGAATGTGATGCCTCAATTCAATCAATTCAGGCAACGGGTGGAACTCCATTTAACTCAGGTTCTCCTTATCTTTATTCTGTAAATGGTGGATTACCTCACCCAAATATGTCTTACTTTATAAATTATTGTGCAGACACATACACCGTTCAGGTTAGAGATGTTAATAACTGTGTTTCTAGTACGTTTTTAATAATTTCAGAACCAGACGAATTGAATGTAGATATTACAACTTCTGAATGGAATAATTATCAAGTAAAATGTAATGGTGAAAACTCTGGATATGCCGATCTTTCTGCTATTGGAGGGACATTACCATATTCTGGAAATTATACATTCAATGGAACAATTACAAATTTCAATACATCTCAAACAGTTAGTGGACTTAGTGCTGGTATTTATAATTTTGAATTAATTGATAACAACGGATGTACATATTCTGAAGTAATTTCTTACAATGAACCAGATCCAATTATGCATAATTTTATTGCTAATCATGTTTCATGTTCTGGATGGAGTAACGCTTCTTTAATTGATTCAGTTTATGGCGGGGTAGGTAGTTCAAGCTCTTATATATACTCATGGAATACTGGAGAAACTACTTATTCTTTAAATGGTATTCCTACAGGAATATATACTATTACTGTTTTAGATGAAAATAATTGTAGTAGTACAGAATCATACACAATAAATGATAATAATGCTTTAAATGTTATAGCAAATGTAACTAATGTTAGTTGCTTTGATTTATGTGATGGAGAAATATCTGCTAATGTAAGCGGAGGTTTACCTAGCTTTGATTCTAATGGGAATCCTATCTATAATTATCAATGGAATGATACATTGTTTCAAACAACCCAAACGGCTATTGGATTGTGTGTAGATAATATATCAAACATTTCAACATATGAATGCATTATCACAGATCAACAAGGTTGCAGTGTCAATTTAACTGCTGATATAACTCAACCAACACAAATTGAAGTTACGGCATCATTAATAAGTGAAATCTCATGTTTTAATGGATCTAATGGTAAATTAGATGCAAATGGTAATGGTGGAACATTACCATATCAATTTATGTGGAGTAATAATGCACCAAATTTTTCAATAAATTCAGCCAATAATAACATTTCATCTGGCACATATATTGTTACAGTTATGGATAATAAGGGCTGTACAGGTTCTGATTTTATAACAATTAATCAACCGACAGAATTACTGCTATCAGTTACAGATGAACCAGTAAGTTGTTTTTCTTTTGATGATGGAAGTATTTCAGCAACTGCTAATAATGGAACACCATTTTTAGGGATTCCACCACAATACTTATATACAATAAATGATGAAAGTGGGAGCATAGTTTATTCTGAAACTACTCCTGTAGGCTTAGCTGAGAATTTATTGCCTGGAATATACACTGTTACTGCAGAAGACGGTAATGGCTGTACAATAGAATCAGGAACTATTTATGTGTCTGAACCAGGTGATTCATTATCTATTTCATTTAACACTGTAAATGCCTCTTGTTTTCAAAATAATGGTTCAGCAACTGTAATTGTTAATGGAGGTACACCGAATACGACAGGATCTCCTTATCAGTACAATTGGTTTAATGGGAATAGTACATTAAATAATAATAATCTGGAAGCAGGTTATTATCCTATTTCAGTAATTGATAGTAGAGGTTGTATGGTAACTGATTCGGCATTTGTTAAAGGAACTCATAATGTATTTGCGGATAGTTTATCTGAATTAACATTTAATATTTGTTTAGGAGATAGTATTTATATTGAAGTTAATGAAACAGAATTTAATACTTACATTTGGGAAGATGATAACTCATCAATTGACAGGTGGATTTATCCAACAAATTATGAAAATATTTATACTTTAAATATTGTGGATCCAAGTTGTAGTGATACTTACCAAGTATACGTTAATGTATTTGTAGATTTTATTGATGCTATGCCAATGTCAACTCCAGGAACTGAAAATGGTTTCTATCCTGTTGTTTTAGAAGGCGATAACTTAACATTATTTTCAGACAATAATAATTGTTCTAATTATACTTGGACTTGGAAAGACAGTACTATCAATAATAATAGTGGCACAATTATTATTGAGGATTTACAGAAGTCTGATTGGTACTTTTTAGATGTTGAAGATGCTCAAGGGTGCTTAGGCTATGATTCAATCTATGTAGTTGTTGGGGTTCAGGCTTATGACGCAATTACACCTAATAATGATGGGTATAATGACACATGGACACCGCTAGACATTGAGTCTTATGAAGATGCATTAGTACAAGTTTTTAACAGATGGGGAGGGTTAGTATTTGAGTCTAAAGGAGGCATAGATTATATAGCATGGGATGGAACTAATGATGGCAAAGAGCTTGCTGTAGGAACGTACTATTATATTATTGATCTTAATTCTGGCGATGAGCCACAAACTGGTCCAATTACAATTATAAGATAAATGAAAATTATTAAAATGAAAAGAATATCAGTCTTAATTTTTACTATTTGTTTGTTGGTTGAGATGAATGCTCAACAGCTTCCTCAAATCACACAATATATGAATAATAACTATGCTGTTAATCCTGCAATTGCTGGAATGTATGATTATTACCAAGTTAATACATCTATTAGAAATCAATGGGCTGGAATGAATGAAGGGCCTAGAACATCTGTTATTAGTATATATGGGAAGCATAGTGATAATGTTGGTCTTGGAGGAACTGTTTATAATGATTTCACCGGGCCTACTAGTAGAATTGGAGGTTCGGTTTCATATTCATACAAGATTAAACTTTCAAAGCAAATTAATTTATCATTCGCTCTTCAGGGAGGATTTACGCAGTTCAAAATAATTAAAGATAATCTAAACGTTAAAGATCAAGATGATCCACTTATGTTAGGTGGGAATATTGTAAGAACTTTACCTGATGCTACATTTGGCTTTAATTTAAGTGGAGAAAAATGGTATCTAGGTGCAGCAATACCACAATTATTAAGTACTGAGCTTAAATTAATGGATAATGATTTTGCAAGGATATATGATACTACCAGTCAAGCAGGAAAATTAGCTAGCCATGTATATATATTAGGATCTTACACATATAATATTAATTCTAGAATATCTCTTGAGCCTAGTTTCTTTTTGAAATCTGTTGAGGGAGTTAATTCTCAAATAGATATTGGTCTAAAAGCAGAATATAAAGATATTGTATGGACAGGATTGAATTATAAAATCAACAATGATCTTTCAACAATGGCTGCATTATTTGGATTTATGATAAATGATAGGTTTAATATTGGTTATTCTTTGGGTTTACCTACATCTGAATCAAGCTTGTATTATTCGGGATCACACGAGTTTATGCTAGGTATAAAGCTAGGAAATTAATATTTTGAATTCTAAGAAAAGAAAAACCCTCACTTTTTGCGAGGGTTTTTTTATGTTGTATAACGACATACAACCCAAAACAAGTATTACGACAACACAATTATACTATTAATATTAAGTTGTAAAAAGATGCTTTATCATAAGATGTCAACAGTAATTTGTTAATTTGTATATGATTATAGAGATATAGATTATACAACTTCATTATCTAAATTTATATTCTATTTTTGTAAAATGAAAAATATCCTAAGTGTAGTTTCTGTAGTACTTCTGTTTTCTTGTCAAGGTCAGAATAAGGACATAATAAGAAATGTAGATGCTATTAGATTTAATCAATTAATTTATCAAAAAGAAGAAGGTATTATTATTGATGTTCGCACATCAGAAGAGTTCCAGTCGGGTCATTTAAAAGACGCAACAAATATAGATTATTACTCTGATGATTTTTCTAATAAAATAAATCTTGTGCAGCGAGATGTTCCTATATATTTATACTGCAGAAGTGGCGGAAGATCATCTTCAACTGCAAAAAAAATGCTAAAATTGGGATTCAAAGAAGTGTATAACTTGAATGATGGGATTTCATCCTGGATTTCTGAAGAATTAAGTATAGTTAAATCAGAATCTGAGTTATTAAACAAAAAAACTAATCATGCTGTAACTAAATTAGATATTGAAAATTTTCTTATAAATAATCAATTTAGTTTATTGTATATCAGTACACAATGGTGCGTCCCATGCAAAAAATTAAAACCGATTATAGATGATCTGCAATCTGATTTTAAAGATGTAAATATTCTAAATATTGATGCAGATATAAATAAGAGCGAAATTATAGATTTTAATGTTACTAGTGTACCGGTAATTATTTTATTTAAAAATAATATAGAGATCTTTCGAAATATTGGTTTTATATCTAAAGAGAGTTTATATAATCAATTAGTTATTATTAATAGATAAATTCTTAAACCTTAAAGTATTTAATATATTTGCGACTTTTAATTTAATTATGAAAATCGCTATACTTGGCACTAGAGGGATTCCTAATAATTATGGCGGATTTGAGCAGTGTGCAGAATATCTTGCTAAAGGTCTAGTTGTAAGAGGACATAAGGTTGTAGTTTATTCACCAAATTTTCATCCGTATACTGAAAATTTATACGAAGGTATACATATTAAAAAGATATATAGTCCACAAAAAATTCTAGGGGTATCCGCTTCAAATTTTGTTTATGACTATTTATGTTTTAAAGATGCTGTAAATAGTGATTTTGATATTATACTAGAGTTAGGATTAATTACATCTGCACTATCAATTATTTTTTGTGATCATAAAGATAAACCAGTTGTTACTAACTTAGATGGGCTAGAGTGGAAAAGATCAAAATGGAATTATCTAGTCCAAAAAATCTCTAAGCTTTTAGAAAAGTATGGCGTTCAGTATTCTGATTATTTAATATCTGATAATATTGGAATTCAATCTTATGTTCAAACTGAGTATAGTTGTGAATCTACCTTTATTGCTTATGGTGCCTTAGATATTGAATCTCCTAATAATGCTTGTTTAGCTAATTATGGAATAAGCGATTCACCTTATTTCTTATCTATTGCAAGAATGGTGCCTGAGAATAATTTAGATCTAATACTTAGTTCATATGTTCAAAGTGAATCTAAAATACCATATTATATTGTAGGTAATTATAAGACTAAGTATGGTGAATTTCTTCATGAAAAATATGCAGACAAAAATATTCATTTTTTGGGAGGGGTTTATAACAAAAAGAACCTAGATAATCTAAGATATTTCTCTAAGTTGTATTTTCATGGCCATTCAGTTGGAGGAACTAATCCATCATTATTGGAAGCTATGGCTGCTAAAACATTAATAGTTGCAAATGATAATGAATTTAATAGATCAGTTCTTGAAGAAAATGCTTTTTACTTCTCATCAGAGCATGAATTAATTCCTCTTTTTAATAAGAATTTAGATTCTTATAAGATAAAATTTGTAAATAATAATTTGAAGAAGATTAATGATGAATATAGATGGTCTAATACTGTGGATAAATATGAAACTTTATTTGAAGAAATTTTAAATTCTAAACAATAAATAAATCTGAAGCAATCATATCTGCAAAGCTTTTGCCAGATCTTGTTAATGTATATTTTTTTTTATCTGAAGTAATAAATTTTTTATTCTCCCATTTACTTATCTCATCTTGAAAATGAGACAATATTCCCTCGCTATATTTTTTTGCAATAGTATCAATATCAATACCCCAAATTGTTCTTAACGAAGTATAAATATATTCATTGTACTGTTCTGATTCACTTAAAAATTCATCTTCAAAATAATCTAACCCCAAATTTATATTACGAATATATTTTTTGTTTGAAGATATATTAGAACTTCTAATATATCCATTATAAGAATGTGCAGATGGACCAATACCTAAATAATGAATTGATTTCCAATAACCACTATTATGTTTTGAAAAAAAACCTTTTTTGCCAAAGTTTGATATTTCATAATGTATAAACCCTTTTTCTTCCGCCTTGTTTTGTAATATATTAAATTGTTTAATTACCTTAGTATCTGATAAGATTTTAATTTTGTTTTTTTTCACCATTTGAGATAATATCGTCTTATTTTCAACTGTAAGTGCATAAGCAGATAGATGCTGAATATCTAAATCAAATGCCTGTTTAATATTTTGTTCCCAATCAGCTATACTTTGATCTGGTAGCCCATAAATTAAATCTATAGTAATATTATTGAAGCCTATATTTTGTGCGAGTTTAATACTATTAATAGCCTCATTAGCATTATGTGACCTCTTCATAAATTCTAAATCTTTGTCCTTAAATGATTGGACGCCTATACTTAGTCTATTTATGCCAATCTGTTTTAAGGCTTTAAGTTTATCTAATGTTAAATCATCTGGATTACATTCAATTGTAATCTCAGCATTTGTAGATATATTAAATGTATTATGAAGATGTTTTAAGATTCCCGTTATCTCTGATTTTTCTAAAATTGATGGAGTACCTCCTCCAAAATATAGAGTATCAATTAATTCATTATTGAGATAATCTTTACGATTTGCAATCTCAATTTTAATACATTTTAACATTTCTAGTTTGTCTTTTTGTATGATTGAAAAATGAAAATCACAATAAACACATCTTTGTTTACAGTACGGAATATGAATATATATACTAGCCAATTTATTATAAATTTTAGCTAATATATAAAACTTGATTATATAAAACATCTACTAAATTAACTATGTAGGTTTTAAAAAAATTAATTTTTAGCGCGGGCTGTAGCTTAGTTTTTCATTATATAAATACGAAAAATATTCTAATGTATGTTAAATATTAAATAAAAGGGCACTCTAATTCTTTATTTAAAATTAATAAATTCTTATAGGCTTTTCTTATTTTTGTAGTATGAAAGAAGAATATTTTTCACACTTAACATCTGAAGAGAAAAAAGTACTTATAGATAAAGGAACAGAAGCTCCTTTCTCAGGAAAATATAATAATTTTTTCGACGCTGGAATATTTATTTGCAGAGCTTGTAAAGCTCCATTATATGAGTCAAATACAAAATTCAATTCAGGTTGTGGATGGCCTTCATTTGATGACGAAATAAGCGGATCGATTAAAAGATATGATGATTTTAGTGGTGGAAGAATTCGTACAGAGATTTGTTGTGCTAAATGTGATGGTCATTTAGGACATGTATTTATTGGAGAAAAAATTACACTTAATGATACTCGGCACTGCGTTAATTCATTAAGTATTCAGTTTAAGTCATATAATAATTTAGAGAGAGTTACTTTTGGTGCAGGAAATTTTTGGAAAATTGAAAATATTTTTAAAAATAAATCAGGTATATACATGACCTCAGTTGGTTTCATGGGTGGTGAAATAGAAAATCCAACATATGATGAGGTTAGTAGGGGAGATACAAATCATATTGAGGTAGTTGATATTTTTTTTGATTCATCAGTAATTACTTTTGATGAGTTACTTAAAATATTCTGGTTTAATCATGATCCTACTTCACTAAATAGACAAGGAGATGTCGAAGGCTCAAAGTATTCTTCAGTTATTTTTTACTATACGAAAAAGCAAAAGGATTATTCCAAAAAGTCAATCATTTTAGAAGAAAAAAAAAGGAAAAATCAAATTATAACTAAATTAGAACCAGCTAAGATATTTTATCGAGCTGAAGAATATCATCAGAATTATTTAGTTAAAAATAATTTAGGAAATTACAGTCTTTAGATTTTTAGGAAGTTTTATTGTAAAAGTTGTCCCAACACCTTTTTCAGATTGACTCACAAAAATACTTCCTTTGTGATAGTCTTCAATGATTCTTTTTGATAATGAAAGCCCAAGGCCCCAGCCTCTTTTTTTAGATGTTACACCAGGCTTAAATAATGTTTTAAAGATGGATTTATCTATACCTTCACCTGTATCTTTGATGTTTATTAAAATAAAGGCAGAATCATCAATAACTTCTATCAATATTTCTCCTTTACCTTTCATTGAATCTACCGCATTTTTTACTAGATTTTCTATTACCCATTCAAAGAGAATATTGTTAACTGGTATTAAAATTTTGGTTTTTGGTACAGAAATTTTGAAAATAGTATTCGAAGGCATTCTAGACTTAAGATATTCTATTGACTTATTGATAAGTAGAACTATATCATATTTTACGAGTTCTGATTGTGAGCCAATTTTAGAAAACCGATCTGTTATAGTTTCAAGACGGTTAATATCTTTTTCCATTTCAATTACCATCTTTTCGTTTCCTTTTTGTTCCTTAAGTAATTCAGTCCAAGCCATAAGTGAAGATAGAGGCGTCCCAATTTGGTGAGCAGTTTCCTTGGCCATTCCAACCCAAACCTGATTTTGTTCAGATCGTTTACTTGCATTAAATAGATAATATGCGAAAAACATAAAAAGACTAATAAATCCAAGCTGATAAACTGGATAAAAACGTAATCTGTTAAGTAAAGCTGAATCTTTGTAGTAAATCCTTTGTTTGTCACCAACAATATTAACCTCAATAGGATCATCACCGTTATTTTTAATATTTAACAATTCTTCTCTTAAGTATTCCGGAGTTATTATAGTTTTATTAATGAGGCCAATCTTAAAGAGAATACTATCTATTTTGGAAAAAATTAGAAAATTTCTACTTTCTAAAATACTATCACATTCATCCACTAGAATAACAGGTATATTATTATTTTCTGATATAACTTTAATAGCTAATGAGTAATCCCCCTCTCCAGTTAATCCAACTAATTGTTTAGTTGCGTCTGCCCAAAGTTCTATTTTTTTTCTTTCTTCGTTTTTTAATTCTTTTACAAGAATATTAGTTATGAAAAGTGATAATATTCCTATTGAAATAGCTGTACCAATTAACACAAATTTCCAATTTTTCTTTTTTGAATAGATATTCATTTTTTAAAATTTAGGATCCCATTTTATTTCAATTTCCTGTCCTACTTCTTTTACTTCAACTTCTTCTTTTTTAAGAATATCATTATTAATTATTTCTGATATAGTTTCTTTTTCTTTATTTAAGCTCTTTGTTAAATCTTCCATAAAACGAATTTTATTTAAGGAAATTTTAGGATTATCAGTATTTCCTGTCATTTTAAAGTAAATCGTATTGAATATTTTCCCATCTTTTTTCTCTTCACCGAAAGAAGTTATCTGTGTATTTTTCTTTCTAAATGAGTCAGAGATTAGTTCTGATAGTAGTAATGTAACTTCATAGTTTATTTCTTGTTTAAAAGAATGTGTACCAGAAATTAAAAGTGATAAGGCAGATGACTTTATTTCCATTGTTGGGATATTTATAATTTCATTACTAATATCAATCGTATTTTCTAATGTTGAGAATGTTACATGTTTTAGCTCTTCAATACTAACGTATGAAGACAAGCTTTCTAGCGGTTTAAAGTCAATAAGCTCGCCCTTTTCAATAACTAAATGGGATTTTACCTTTAGTTTTTTTGCATCTAAAACAAAGTTTGGTTTCCAGTGAGCTGTAATATCTAATTCAGCACTTCCAATACCAACTAAATTTTCTTTTTTAATGAATGTTTGCCCATAATTATCAAATGTGTCAAAGGATTTTCTAATATTAATTTTTTCAACAATAAAGTTACTACTTAATTTAAGATTTTCTGCTAAAGGTTCAGTGATGTAGAAATCTCCTTTAAGGTTTCCGTTTAATAAATCTGTTTCTAAAGAATCTAATTGAAGTATATTATTATTGAACGAAATTTTGCTAGTTAGATTTGAACTCTCAAATGATTTGAATTTTAATTTTTTAACATTAACACTTGTATTTACATCTATCCAATTTGGAAGTATTGTTTTAATTTTATTATTAGTAGAAAGATCATTTAGTGTCATTAATTCAAGCAAGTTAATATTATTAGAAATTAAATCTCCATTAATATAAATTTTAGATGCTGAATTTAGAATGAATGCAATTAAGTTATATATGTCTCCTTTAAAAGAAATATCTGATTTAGATATATTAGTAATGCTAGATTTGATAGATATTTTTTCATTTTCTAGCTTGCCTTTTAGTGATTTAAAATTAAATCTTAATGGAAAAGTATTATAATTAAAAAAAGCCTCTTTAAAAGTCACATCTGATGTATGTTTTGCACTAAGAAACTTTTTTTTAAAAGTTTTGTCAAAGGAAATATTTCCAATATATTTAGTTGTAGTAAAAAGTTTACCTTCTAAACCAATAAATGGAGAATCTTCAAAATATGTAGATACTTCTGACAAATCCCAAGCTGATCTAAAGCTAGATTTTAAAAAATAATCATTTAAATTTTTAACTGTAAAATTTCCATTAATAAAACCTTTCTTTGTTTTTGCATTAAAAATATCAGCAACAATTTTAGTTGTTTCAAAATTTCTCTTTAATCCATTATTAACCACTCCTTCCATATTTATATTATTTAATACAAATGGTATAGATTTTAATTTATAACTTCCTTCAGATATTTTATAATCCATTTTAAAGTGAGGATTATTTTCTTTGTTCATTAATCCTTTTAATGAACCACTTAGTGAAATATCCCCATCTAGAATAAAAGGAGCACATATCTTTTTCATTTTTAAAGGAAGATGACTAACTAAACTATCAATAGATTGATTTTTTGCTTCAATATTTAGATCTAGCAAGTTACCACTGATAACGGTTCCATTCATGTTGAAAATAACACTTTCAATATTTATCAATGAGCTTTTTATAGCTATTATTCCTTTAGTTATATTGGTGGTGCAATCAAAATTTATTTTTTTTTGATTAAGATAGTCAGTTTTTCCCACAACTAATTTCTTAGAAAAACAATCAGTAATAAATTTGTAATTAGTTGCATCAATATCAATTATTGCTCTATTAATAAACCAACTTAAATCAAGTTTTGTTAAAGACTTTTGAATTTTTAGTTTTGAGTTAAGAATCGTAATTTTTTTTATTGAAACATCATTCTCACTATCATTTTTTCTAAAAATTTGAAAATTTGATTCGTTTAAGTCATTATATTTAAAGTTAACAGTCGCATCTGTAACAATAATATTTTTGATGTCATAGTTTTTATTAAATATATCAATTAAACTAAGCTCTACATAAGCGCGTTCAGTATATAAAAGTGTATCATTATCAAAGTTTTGAGATTCTTTCAATAAAAGATTGTTTATTTTGACAGATGCAAATGGAAAGTTGTCGTAAATTGTAAATTCGACTTCATCGAAGATTAAAGATTCGTAAAGATTTTTTTCGATATTTTTCACAATACTATCTTCAATATCATTAGCAAAATATGTTGTGATACTAATTATACATATAGCTATCGAAACAAAAACTATAAATAATATTTTAAGAAACCGTTTGATAAATTAGTTCATTTAGATGTTAAAAATACGATAATCAAAATAATAACGAAATAAATTTTTTTATAGTCTTCTAAGTATATTAATTTCTTCTTTGGTTAATTCCCTAAAGTATTTTCTAGGTAAATTTTTCTTAGTTAATCCACCGATAAAGACACGGTCTAGTTTAGTTATCTGATAATTTAAAGTCTCAAAAATCAGTTTTACATATTTTGTGCCCCCTCTAGTATGTTCAATTCCAAGCTGATTTTTGTCCTTGTTTTGGATATACGATATCGAATCAAATGTATTTAATTTTGAATTTATAAATATCCCTTCTCTAATTTTTTCTAAATCTATTTGACTTAAATTTTTATCTAATGTTATCTGATATATTGATTTTATTTTTTGTCTTTTATCACTAATTTTTTTTGCTAATTCAGTATCGTTAGTAAATAATAATAATCCTGTTTCAGATTTATTTAATTTATCAATTGGATAAATTCTTTCTTTACATGCTGAAGAGATTAAACTCATTACAGATGATGTCTGTGTACCACTTTCTATTCTTCCAGAGTAATTTTTTGGTTTATTTAAAAGGAAATATCTTAATGTATCTGTTTTAATCTTTTGATTATTAAATTTGACTACATCTGTTGGCGATATTCTATATCCCATCTCTGTAATTCCAATTCCATTAACAGTAATTACTCCAGCTTCAATAAATTGATCTGCTTCTCTTCTGCTACAAATACCAGAGTTTGCAATAAATTTATTTAATCTAATTTTTCCATCTTCATTTTTTCGGAGATTGTTTTGTTTTTTTCTAAATGATATTTTTTTTGATGATTTTTTTTGATAACCATTATAGGATTTTCCTTCTCTTTTCATTTTGAAATTTTATCTAGTCTAAAAAATTATTATTCAATTATCATTCTGTGTTCTACAGTCCCATCTGAGAAAATATAGTATAATGGTGTATTTATTTTTGGAATAGTTGACTTTCCTAATACATTCTTGATTGCTATTATTTCTTTATCTACTTTAATATTATTTGTTGATGTAATTGTATTGCAAGGAAGAAGTGGAAATAGAAAATCACTTGTAAAATTATTAGCCTGAACGAACTTAGGATTTGCATTTCCACTTACAGCCCATGAATGCCCCTCATTACTGAAAATCAGAGCATCATTATTAATTCCAACTAAACTAGCCTGTGGTTGCATTTCTCCAGAACCACAGAGTGTAATAACAAGAGGGTTATTTTGACCAGGTCCACAATTATAATTTACTGTTAGATCTGATGTCCCATGTGCACTAACAAGTGGCTCATCAAATTCATCAATCCAACCAACATCATGAATTCCACCAGCATAGCTAATAACACCGCTAACTTTAGATGAGAACCCGTAATTACCAGCATCACCTTCTAACCCATGAATTCCACTAATAGTTGTTGCTAAATTCTGAAAATTCAGTATACTACCATTATTATCAACAAAAGAAGTTGGTAAATCATTAATAGCATCGATATAGGCTTGATGAATTGCTATTACACCTCCTGCAGAATACCCTCCAACAAAAATAGTACTTGTATCAATACTATAGTTATTGCCATTTTCAAAATCTTTTCTTAGAAATCTTACTACTGATTTTGCATCATATACAGCTTTTAATACTGTTTCAAATTGTGTTTCATTGCTTGTTAGGAATGAAATAACATTATTTGCTATTCTATAGTTCATTGATATAGTAACATACCCTCTTTTAGCAAATGATTCGCAAAAATCAACACAATCAGAAGTACTTTTATCTCCCCCTATAAAAGTTCCGCCGTGCATGAATATTATTACAGGCCTATTTATTTCAGTATCACCATCAGCAGTATAGATATCCATTTCATGAAATCCATCATTGTATATATCGGAATAATTAACAGTAACTTTATTTACTGAATTAAAAATTTCAGTTTGGTATCTCCCATTGCATTGCGAGTAAATTATGTTTGATGTTATAACAGATAGAATTAGTATAAGTATTTTTTTCATTTTGGTATAAATATAGTTAAAATTTAAGCACTCAATTTTTCTATTTGCTCTTTGATTTTCTCATCTTCAATTTTATTAAACAAATGAGAGGCTTTATTAATTTGGTGACCCTCTACAAATATTGTAGCACTATTATTTTGCCAGCTTAGATGAGTAATATTCATCATTTCCTTTAATTTTTGTGATGAAAAAGGCAAGAATGGTTCTGATAGAATTGCTAATGATCCTGCAATTTGTGCAGCAATGTTCATTATTGTTTGTGTAGCTCTTTCGTCAGTTGATTTAAGTTTCCATGGCTCCTTATCTGCTAAATACTTATTTCCTATTCTTGCCAGATTTATGAGTTCTGAAAGACTATCCCGGAATTTAAATTTCTCAATAGAGTTACTAATTTTTTCTTCAATAAAATCAATTTTTTTCAAAACATCTTTGTCATAACTATCTAATTGGTTTTGAGTCGGGATCTTTCCTTCCCAATATTTGTTTATTAGTACAATTACTCTATTTATGAAATTTCCATAAATAGAAACTAATTCATTATTATTTTTCGCTTGAAACTCTGCCCAAGTAAAATCTGCATCTTTGTTCTCAGGAGCCATTGCACACAAAACATAACGTAAAGCATCTTCATGACCTTTAAAATCTTTTAAATATTTGTGTAGCCAAATTGCCCAATTTCTTGAAGTAGAAAGTTTTTCACCTTCTAGATTTAAAAAAGAATTTGCAGGAACATTTTTAGGAAGTATAAAATCTCCATGAGATTTTAATATAATTGGGAAAATAATACAATGAAAAACAATATTATCTTTACCAATAAAATGTATTAACTCTGTGTTTTCATCTCTCCAAAAATCCTCCCAATTTTTGTTATTTTCTATTGCCCATTGTTTTGTGGCAGAAATATATCCAATAGGAGCATCCAACCAAACATACAATACTTTATTATCTGCTTTTTCCACAGGAACTTCTACCCCCCAATCTAAATCTCTAGTCATTGCTCTTTCTTGTAAGCCTGAATCTAACCAAGATTTGCATTGGCCAATAACTTGACTTTTCCAAGCCCTAACATCATGATGTTTTTTGTGATTTAGCTCTCCTTTTTCAATATATGATTTAAGCCATTTTTCATGTTTTTGCATAGGAAGATACCAATGTGTAGTTTTCTTTTTGATAGGTTTACTTCCACTTAAAACTGATTTTGGATTTATTAATTCATCTGGACTTAGGGTGCTACCACATTTTTCACATTGATCTCCATACGCATTTAAAGCAAAACATTTAGGACATTCGCCTGTAATATATCTATCAGCTAAAAATTGTTTATGTTCTTTGTCATAGAATTGTTTAGATTCTTTTTTGGTAAAGACTTTTTTCTTATCTAACTCAGTAAATACTTCTTGAGCTGTTTTATGATGTAGCTCTTCCGATGTTCTGTGATAAATACTAAAATTGATACCCAATTCTTTAAAAGATTGTTTATTTAAATTATGATATTTATCAATTATTTCATTCGGTAAGACACCTTCTTTCTTTGCTTGCAATGTAATTGCTGCACCGTGCTCATCTGATCCAGATATAAAGGCTACATCATGCCCATTACCATTTAAATACCTTGAATAAATGTCGGCAGGTAAATATGCTCCAGCAACATGCCCAATGTGTACAGGCCCATTTGCATATAGTAATGCAGATGTAACTAAGTATCTTTTTTTGCTCATTTTGTAAGAAAGATTTATTTTAGCAAAGATATGTTTTACATTTTAATATATTAAAATTGAAAATTCCAAATAAAATAAAAGTTGGAGATAAGATAGGTTTAATTTCTACAGCTAGGAAAATTACAATGACAGAAATTCAACCGGCTATTGATATTTTAAAAAGTTGGGGATTAAAAATAATATTACCTGATTCATTATTTTATGAAGACCATCAGTTTTCCGGTACAATCCCTCAAAGAACAACTGCTTTACAGTTAATGATTGATGACCCCTCAATTAATGCAATTTTATGCGCTAGAGGAGGCTACGGAACAGTACAAATAATTGATAGCGTTAATTTTAGTAATTTAAGAAAAAATCCTAAATGGTTAATTGGTTATAGTGATGTTACTGTTTTACACTCTCATCTAAATAAATATGGAATATCATCTTTACATGCAACTATGCCGATCAACTTCAAAAATAATAGCAAGGATACTTTACTAAGTTTAAAAAATATTCTTTTTGAAAAAAAAAATTTTATTAATTGTTCTACAAATTCTTTAAATAGATTAGGTAGAGTGCAAGCTGAAATTGTTGGTGGTAATTTATCAATTATATATAGTCTTATCGGGTCAGAATCAGATTTAAATACAGATGGGAAGATATTATTTATTGAAGATATAGATGAGTATTTATATCATTTAGATAGGATGATGATTAATTTAAAAAGAAATAATAAGTTTAAACATTTAAAAGGAATGATTGTTGGTGGAATGACTGACATGAAAGATAATAATATCCCTTATGGTAAGAGCGCTTACGAGATTATTTTTTCTCATGTTAAAGAACATAATTTTCCAATATGTTTTGGATTCCCTTCAGGACATTTAACTGACAATAGATCAATTATTTTGGGAATAAATTCTTTACTTAATATCGAAGAAAATAATGTAAGTTTGTTGCAGGATTTTTAAAAATGAGTTTAGAAAAATATTTTACACAATTCAGAGATAATATAGTGGGGATTAACAGCACATTTTCCTCACCATTTGGTGAAAAAAAAATTATTTATGCAGATTGGATAGCTAGTGGCAGAATCTATAAAGGTATTGAAGAGAAATTCAATAAGGAAGTATTCCCATTTGTAGCAAATACTCATACCGAAACCTCTACTACTGGAGCAACAATGAGTTTAGCATTTAACGAAGCTTCAAATATCATTAAGAGACACATCGGAGCTAATGAAAGTGATGTTTTAATTTCGGGTGGAGCAGGGATGACAATGTTGGTAAATAAATTTCAAAGGATTTTGGGATTAAAAATACATGAGAAATTTAAGCCACAGATTAAAATTTGTAATAGACCTATTGTTTTTATTACACATATGGAGCATCATTCTAATCAAACTTCTTGGATGGAGACAATTGCTGAAGTAAAGATTATACCTTATTTGCAAGATGGTAAGATAGATTTAGATGCATTTAAGGATCTTTTGAATAAATTTAATGATAGAGAACTTAAAATTGCAGCAATTACATCTTGTTCAAATGTAACAGGAGTCTTCACTCCTTATTATGAAATTGCTGAAATTATGCATAAAAACAATGGATTATGTTTTGTTGACTTTGCGTGCTCAGCTCCATACATAGATATCAAAATGCATCCAAAAAATTCATTACAAAGATTAGATGCAATTTATTTTTCTCCACATAAATTTTTAGGTGGGCCTGGATCAACTGGAATTTTAGTATTTAATAAGAACTTATATTCAAATAATATTCCAGATAACCCTGGAGGAGGAACTGTTGACTGGACTAATCCTTGGGGAGAGCATAAATATGTAAATGATATAGAAGCAAGAGAAGATGGAGGGACTCCAGCATTTTTACAGACAATTAAGACAGCACTTGCAATAAAGCTGAAAGATAAAATGGGTGTTCAAAACATAATAGATAGAGAACATGAAATACATAAAATAGTGTGGAATAATTTTATGAAATTAAAAAACGTACATGTTTTAGCAGATAATTTTTCTGAAAGATTAGGCATATACTCTTTCTATATTGATGATTTACACTTTAATTTAGCAGTACAGCTATTAAATGATAAATACGGAATTCAAGTGAGAGGAGGATGTTCTTGTGCTGGTACATATGGTCATATCTTATTGGACGTTGCAAAGAAGAAATCATCTGAGATAACATCAAAAATTAATCAAGGCGATTTAACATTAAAGCCAGGATGGGTACGCATGTCAATTCATCCTACAATGACAAATGATGAAGTAGACTTTATTATGAAGGCTATTAAAGAGCTATCTGAAAATCATCAAAATTGGTCATCTGATTATAATTATAACAATAAAACAAATGAGTTTGTTTATAACAATATCAAATTTTCTCTAAAAAATAAGGTAAGGGCAGAAAGCTGGTTTCATTTGTAACTACTTTTTTAAAACAGTAGGAACTTTAAAATAATCTGAATCCTTTTGAGGAGCATTCTTGAGCGCATCAGTCTGTGAAACAATATGATTAATTTTATCATCACGTAAGACATTGTTTTCTTCGCTCATATAAATTAATGGCTGAATATTTTTTGTGTCAACTTTTGAAATTGTATCAATAAATCCAAGAATTGTTGTGAGGTCAGCTTTCATTTTTATTGAAGATTTTTCATCAAATCTTAATTTTGCAAGTTTTGATAAATTTTCAATTAATTTATTGTCGACTATGATTTTATTTCGCATAAATTTTCAATTGTTCAAAAATAGTATTGTAAACTGAATTATTCAAATCATTTATTGAATTTTCTGAAATTTTATTTGGATAGATTGGTTTATGAATTTTCAATCTTACAAAACCTGGTCTACCTTTAAAATATTCTTGAGGAAACATATTTTTGTTATCAGGTAATGTTATAGGTACAATAGGAATATTTTTGTCTGCTGCTAAACGAAATGGACCATTTTTGAATTTTTTCAGAAAGATATTTTCTGATGGAATACCTCCTTCTGGAAAGATACACATATTTAACCCTTTTTCTAACCTTAATCCAGCTCTAACGAACGCAGTGTAAGAATCTTTTCTATTTTCTCTATTAACGATAACTGAATTGTTTTTATAGAAATACCCAAAGAGTGGTAACTTAGCAATTTCTGCTTTGCCTATAAATTGTAGAGGAACTGGTAAAACAGCTAAAATTAATGGAATATCTAGTGTTGATACATGGTTAGGGCAAAATATATAACAACTTTTTTTATTTATATCTTCCTCCCATTCAACAATTGGAATGATGAAAGAAAGCCAGATAGTAAGTTTACTCCAATAACTAGTTAATTTAGCAACTATTCTGTGATTTTTAATAATAGCTGTGAAAAAAAATAAAGCTGGAATAAAAGTAATAAATACAGTTATAAAGACTAAAAAAAACCAAAGTCTCCAAATACTACTTAAAAGATAGAGTATCCATTTCATAGATGCAAAGATAAAAATCATATTTTTACAACATATAATTTATAAATAAATGGCAAGAATACTTACAGGCATACAAAGTACAGGGGCACCTCATTTAGGAAATTTGTTAGGAGCTATTATCCCAGCGATTTCATTGTCCAAAGATATTGAAAATAAAAGTTTATTTTTTATTGCTGATCTTCATTCGTTTACAACAATAAGAGATGCCAGTCAGCTAAGAGAAAACACATATGCAACAGCAGCAGCATGGTTGTCTTTTGGATTTAATACTGAAAAGAATATTTTTTACCGACAATCAGATTTACCTTATGTATGTGAACTTTCATGGTATCTTAATTGTTTTGCACCATTTAATAGATTACAATTGGCACATTCTTTTAAGGATAAGAGTGACCATATTTCTGAAATAAATGCAGGACTGTTTACATATCCTGTTTTAATGGCTGCAGACATCTTGCTTTATGATGCTGAAATAGTTCCTGTGGGAAAAGATCAAGCCCAACATTTAGAAATTACAAGAGATATTGCATCAAGATTTAATAATAAATTTCCAAATACATTTACCATCCCAGAAATAAAAATTGATAAACGTGTGATGATTGTTCCGGGAACTGATGGAAAAAAAATGAGTAAATCGTATAATAACTGCATTAATATTTTTCTCTCAGACAAAAAGTTAAGAAAGCAAATAATGAGCATTAAAACAGATTCAACACCACTAGAGCAACCTAAAGATACTGAATCATGTAATGTTTTTCAGATTTATAAATTGATAGCAACTGATTTGCAAATTGATCAATTACGTACAAAATATAAAGCTGGGAATTTTGGTTATGGTAATGCAAAACAAGAACTTTTTGAGCTAATATGTGACAAATATAAAGATGAAAGAGAAAAGTTTAACGATTTAATGTCTAACAAACATATTTTAGATACAGAGTTAAAGAAAGGAGCTGAAAAAGCAAGTGTAATTGCCAATAAAGTCTTAACTAGAGTTAGAAAAAATATCGGATATTAGATTATTTGTATTTATTAAATAATTCTTTTTGGTGATTATTCAAATTTATTTCTTTGCCGTTAATATATGCTTTTTCAACATTATTTGAGCGCATATCTAATGCGTCACCAGAGCTAATAAAAAAGGTTGCATTTTTATTTGATTGTATAGACCCTACAAGATGATCAATGCCTAATATCTTTGCAGTATTTAAAGTAATAGACTGTACAGCTTTTTCATATTTCAGTCCATATGCTATTGTAGTGCCTGCAGTAAATGCAATGTTTCTTGCTCCCATTGCTTCCATATCTCCTTCATAACTCAAACAAAAAAGTATTCCTTTATCTTGTAATTTTTTAGCTTGAATATAAGGTTCATCTACTGGACTGTCTTGTGATTTTGGTAATCTATGAACTCTGTTTAGAATGACAGGGATATTTTTTTCTACTAGTATATTTGAAACTTTGAGGGCATCTTCACCACCTACAATTACCAAATTATTTACTTTGAAATTTTCAAAAAATTCAATAGCATCTCTAATTTCATTAGCACTATTAGCATGTATGTATAAATTTTTTGAACCATTAAATAGTCCCCTCATGCTCTCCATTTTTAAATCTATAATTTCAGATGAAGAATAATAAGACTTAGCCTTTGAAAATAATCTGTTAAGCTCGTAAATCTTTTTTGAATACTTTTTGTTTTCTTTTGTTTCTCCTGGCTCAGCCCACCATCCTGTAGTGTAATAGGAATTAGGCCAGTTAATATGAATCCCATCATCAACTTTTAATGCAGCATCTTCCCAATTATTTCCTTCTAGAAACATAATTGAAGATTGCCCTGATACTAATCCTCCTCTTGGTGTTACTTGGGCAATAAGTACTCCATTTGTCCTAATTGTTTTGGTTATTTTTGAATCAGAATTATAAGCTATTAATGATCTTATATTTGGATTTACACCTCCAATTTCATTGAAATCTCTAGAAGCTCTGACAGCATCAATTTCTGTAATTCCTAAAGTTGTATTAGGAACAATAAATGATGGATAGATATGTTTCCCATAGAGCTTTATAATTGTATCAAATGCTGTTGGATCAATCCTTATAAAATTCGCATCTGCTACTATATCAAATGAGCCTTCCTTAATACTAATCGCTGAATTTTCAATTACTTCACCATTACCAATATGAGCTATCCCACCAATAAACAAAATTGGTTTCTGCGCCATGGTATTTATTGTAATTAAAATTACGATTAATGTTAAAATAAATTTATTCATCATATTCAGTATCACAATGGTATAATTTTTCTTTAATTTTTTTTGGTTTATTTTTTTGATTACTATTTTTATCTTCGCTCATAAGCTTAATAATACGCATTCTTTCTTTTAAATCTCTTTTTCTTAATTTTCTGTCTCTTTCAAGATCAAACATGAGTTTACCATCAACATAGGTTTGTATTACTCTTGAATATACCGAAAGAGGATTGCTTGACCACAAAACAATATCGGCATCTTTTCCTTCTTTTATACTACCCATATGACTATCTAAATGTAAAAGTTTTGCAGGGTTAAGTGTTACCATTTTCCATGCTTCTTCTTCAGTTGTACCTCCATATTTTATTGCTTTAGCTGCTTCTTGATTTAATCTTCTTCCCATTTCAGCATCATCCGAATTTATTGCAGTCACTACACCTGCATTATGCAAAAGAGTTGCATTATAAGGAATTGCTTCATTTACTTCAAACTTATAAGCCCACCAATCTGAAAATGTTGATCCCCCAGCACCATGTTCTCTCATTTTATCAGCAACTTTATATCCTTCTAAAATATGTGTAAAAGTGTTAACTGTAAAATTCATAGAATCCGCCACATGCATAAGCATATTTATTTCTGACTGTACATAGGAATGACAAGTAATGAACCTTTGTGAATTTAAAATTTCGACTAATGCGTTTAGTTCTAAATCCTCTCTAGGAGGTATAGCTTTTCGTTTTTCTTTTAGTGAAAGGTTATTGTATTTTTCCCATGATTTTTTGTATGATTTTGCTCTATAAAATGCATCATAAAAAACCTGTTCTACCCCCATTCTAGTCTGGGGAAATCTTTCATTTTCAAAGCTACCCCAATTACTTTGTTTTACATTTTCTCCAAGAGCAAATTTAATAAACCCATCACTATTTTTTATTTTCATTTTTTCAGCACTTGATCCCCATCGTAACTTTATTATTGCTGATTGACCTCCAATTGGATTTGCAGAACCATGCAATAATTGTGAAGCAACTGTTCCACCTGCTAATTGTCTATAAATATTATGGTCGTTTGGATTAATAACATCTCCAATTCTAACCTCAGCAGAAACTGCTTGACTACCTTCGTTTACCCCCCTGCTAATTGCTATATGCGAATGTTCATCAATTATGCCAGATGTTAAATGTAAGTCAGTTGCATCAATAGTTTCAAATAAATTATCAGTAAAAAATTCATTAGGATCTAAAAAACTAGCAACAGCAATAATCTTTCCATTAGCAATAATTAAGTCAGAATTTATTAAAATACCTTCTTTTTCATTTGTCCAAATTGTTGCGTTCTTAAAATAGATATTCTTAACCTTTGGCAATTCATTAAACCCAAATGATTTGTTTGGAAGCCAGTTTACAGGAGGTGTATGATTAATATCTTCCTTTTTTTCAACTTTTTTCTTCACTTGCAAGAGTGAGTCAAGTTGCAAAGAAAAATTGAAATACTCACCTTCTTTGTTTTGATATCTTCCTATTATCTTGTCTTTAATTAATTTACCTGTAGACCTAAAGTTTCCATCATTTGTATAGATAGTTACATTATCTCCTTTTAGATATGTCAATATTGAATTAGTGTCAAGAAAAGGGAAAGTTGTTTTAGGTTTAGATTTATTCCCTTCAATTATAATTTTTTTATTATTAAATTCTTTAGAATTAAATGTGTAATGACCTCTAATATCAATTAATTGTTTTTCTGAGATAACATTTTGGACCCCAAGAGTCCAATTTTCATAAATAGTTCCTCTTTCAAATATATTATCTGAAGCAATAATAAAATTAGCAAGCATCCCTTGATTAAGAGTTCCTAATTTATCTTCTATTCCCATAATAGATGCTGGGGTTGTTGTTAGTGATGCTAAAGCATCTACATGACTTAAGCCTTTTTTAACTGCTAGTCTTAATTTTTTCAGAAAGTCTTTTGAATTTTTTAACCCATCAGATGTGATACAGAACTGTATATTGTTTTTAGCTAATATTCCAGGATTGAATGGAGCAGATTCCCAATTTTTAAGTTGTTCTAAACTAATCCAATCTGTAGCTTCAGGGTTACTTACATCATAGGAATCTGGAAATGAAAGAGGAATAATTACAGGGAAGCTAATATCAATCAAATCATTAATAACAAGAAATTCTTTTCCATTTCCTTTAAATATGAAATCAAGTTCAAACTCATCAGCGATTTTAAAAATACGGTTATAATCTAATTCATTAGTTATACTAAATATTTTAGGTAATTTTTCTTGCTCATTAATTGCCTCATATGATAAATTTTTTTGATTAGTTTGTTGTGAATACCATTCAGCATCAAGAAAACTTTGCCTAATTAAAGCAATACTCCCCATTAAAGAAGATGGATTTTTTTGCCTTGAAACACCTTTATTAAATGAATAAAAAGATGCACCATCAGTAAGTAACATGTTTTCACTATCTGATTTTTGAGATAGAGATACTAGTGTTCCAGTCCCTCTTAAAATACCATCTTTATTATGAGTTAGTACAGTTCCAAAGCCGTTAGAGAGATATTCTTTAGCGGTTTTCTCATTTGTTTTAAAATTACTACTTGCGCTTATTTCAGGATGGACTGCTTCGTTCCAATGATATGGTCCTGATTTAGAAGTTTGATACTGTGGACGATAGTTATATGCCGCTTTTGTTGCTTTTTCAACTCCGTAACTTGAGTATAAGTCAATAAATGAAGGATAGATATAATCTCCATCTAAATTAGTCACAATTGATCCCACGGGTATTTCAAGATTTGTGTCAACAGCGATAATTCTATTTCCTTTAATCAATAATGTTGCATTTTCTAATTTAGTATTAGGACTTATAATGATATTAGCATTTTTAAAAGCGAATATTGGTTGATAATTTTCAGAGACACCATTAGTAGGTTTTATATTTTGCGCAAAAATTTGTGTGCAAAAAAATAGAATGACTGCTATTCTTAAAATCATAATTTAAACAAATTAATGCCGTGAAAATACCAAATTAAGTTGAATTTTATTTGTTAATTTGTTAAATAAAAAAAATAAAATGAAAGTACATAAAATTAACTCCATCAATAGTTTAATTCTCATGATCTTTGGATTGTGGGGATTTATAGATGTAAATACTCCTATGCCTGAAACAGGTATGTCAATGACAGCTTTAATACCCGTAATTTTTGGATTTATTCTATTACTCTGTAGTAAGGGTATAAAGAATAGTAACAAGGTTATTGCACATATTGGTGTTCTGGTAACAGTGTTAATATTAATAGGACTTGGAAAACCATTAGGTTCTCAAATTGAAAAAGGAGGAATTGGCTTATTTAGAGTTTCTATTATGATGCTCTCTTCATTAACAGCTTTTGTATATTTTATAAGAAGTTTCATTGCGAATAGGTCCAAATAATTGACTTTTTTTCAACTAATTAATTTTTAAAATGGAGAAAGCCGTTTTAATTGGCTTAATAACACCTGATATAGCTAAGGATCAGGCATACGAATATCTAGACGAATTATCATTTCTAGCAAAAACAGCTGGAGCTAAGCCTGTGAAATTATTTACGCAAAGATTATCTTCAGCTAATAATAAAACATTCATTGGCAAAGGAAAAATTGAGGAAATTAAAATTTTTGTTGAGGATCATAATATTGACTCAGTTATTTTTGATGATGACTTAACTCCCTCTCAAATGAAAAATATAGAAAGAGCACTTGAAGGAAAAGTTAAAATTTTAGATAGAAGTAATTTGATCCTTGATATTTTTGCTAGTCGAGCGAAGACATCTCAAGCACGAACACAGGTCGAGCTTGCACAATATCAATATTTATTGCCAAGATTAACTGGTTTATGGACTCACTTAGAACGCCAAAAAGGAGGTATTGGCATGAGAGGTCCTGGGGAAACACAAATTGAAACAGATCGTCAGATAATAAGAGACAAAATTACTTTATTAAAAAAGAAATTAAAAAAAATTGATAAACAATCACATACAAGGAGAAAGGGTCGAGAACATCTTATAAGGGTAGCATTGATTGGATATACTAATGCAGGAAAATCAACGCTAATGAATAGGTTAGCTAAGTCTGAAGTCTTTGCTGAGAATAAATTATTTGCCACTCTAGACACTACTGTTCGTAAAGTGGTGATAGGTAATCTTCCGTTTCTATTAACTGATACAGTTGGATTTATTCGAAAATTACCGCATCAATTAGTTGAAAGCTTTAAATCTACACTGGACGAAGTTAGAGAATCAGACTTTATGATTCATTTAGTGGATATTTCAAATCCAAACTTTGAAGACCATATTGATGTCGTTAACAAAACTATTGCGGAACTTGGAGCCAATAATAAACCTACGCTTATTGTATTTAATAAAATTGATGCCTACAAGTTTATTAAGAAAGAAGAAGATGATCTCACTCCATCAACAAAAGAAAATAACTCTTTAGAAGATTTGAAAAAAACTTGGATGTCTAAGATAGAAACCAATACTATGTTTATTTCTGCACTCAATAAAACTCACTTTGAGGAACTGAAAAATGAAATGTATAGCAGAATTAAGGAATTACATGAAAAGCGATACCCATATAATAGTTTCTTGTACTAAGAAAAAGATTGAAGCTTAGATAGTTTTTTGTAATGTCCATTTTTTGATATTAAATCATCATGCGTACCCCTCTCTACGATAACACCTTTGTCTAAAACAATAATCTCATCAGCATTTTTAATTGTTGAAAGTCTGTGAGCTATTACTAGTGATGTGCGAGCTTTCATTAGTTTTTCAAGAGCATTTTGAACTAATTTTTCAGATTCAGTATCTAGCGAAGATGTTGCTTCATCTAAAATAAGAATTTCAGGATTTTTCAATACAGCTCTAGCAATACTTATTCTTTGTTTTTGTCCACCGGATAATTTATTTCCTCTATCACCAATATTTGTTTGATATCCATTCTTAGAATCTAAAATAAATTGATGTGCATTTGCAACCTTAGCTGCATTTATAATTTCATCTTTAGACGCATCAAGTTTTCCTAGTCGAATATTATTATAAATGGTATCATTAAATAAAATAGATTCTTGACTAACAATACCCATTAATCTTCTTAAATCAGTTAATGCAATCGACTTAATTTCATGATTGTCGATTAGAATTTTTCCTTTTTCAAGGTCGTAAAAACGTGCTAATAAATCAGCTAAAGTAGATTTCCCACTACCTGATTGTCCAACTAAAGCAATCATTTTCCCTTTTTCAATACTGAAATTAATATTCTTCAACACTTCTGTATTATCATACTTGAATGAAATATTTTTAAAATCAATTTGGGTATTCAGTAATTTTATATGCTTTGGATTAACTGCATCAGAAATTTGATTTTCAGTATCTAGAACTTCATAGATTCTTTGAGCAGCAGCACTTCCTTTTTGAATAAAGTAATATGAACTTGTTAACGATTTAGCAGGCGGAATAATTTGAGAAAAGATTAAAATATATCCAATGAATTCTTCAGCTGATAGATTACCTTCTCCCATTAAAACAAGTTGACCACCAAACCACATTACAATTACTAAAACAATTGTACTAAGAAACTCACTCATTGGTGAAGACAAATCTTTCTTTCTAAGTAGTTTGGTCATTATTTTTTTATAGTTTCTGCTTTCTCTTTCAAAATTAGAGTTTATATGATGTTCTGCATCAAACGCTTTAATGATTCTTAGTCCAGAAATATTTTCATCAATTATAGAAAGTAGATCTCCCATTTTATTTTGTCCCCTATCTGATGATTTTTTCAGAGATCTTCCTATTACACCAATTAATATACCAGTTAATGGCAATAAAATAACAACAAATATTGTTAATTGTGGACTTATAATAATTAATGTAGTTAGGTAAATAATTATGTTTAATGGATCTTTAAAGATCATCTCAAGTGAACTCATTATACTCCACTCAATTTCAACAAGATCTGAAGTTAACCTAGAAGTTAAATCTCCCTTTCTTTTTTCTGTGAAAAAGGGTAGAGGTAGTGAAATAATTTTTTTATGTAAATCTGTTCTTAAATCGTGCACAATTCCGTTACGAATTGGAGTGAGAAAATATAAAGAAGAATATCTAAAAAGATTTCTAAAAAAGAATGTGATTAGAACTAAAATACAGATAAAAAGAAGCGCTTCTAACTTTCCTTTTTCATCAATAACAGAGCTAATAATTGCATAAAAATTTTCTTTGATAGATTCTGTATTAAAACTAAAAGGCTGCGGATTATATACTTTTTCTTGAGTTTCAAATAGAATTCCTAGAAACGGAATTATCATTGTAAGAGATACCAAAGAAAATAAAACACTTACAATGTTTGATATAACATTTAATATTGCGTAAGATGTATACGGTTTTATATATTTTATTATTCTGAAAAAATAATACATAGTACAAAAGTAGTCAATATTCCTTATTTTTGGCAATATGGAATCAACAAGACAAAAAAAAGTATCTCGATTATTACAAAAGGAACTAGCATCGATCTTTCATAAAGAAGCACATGCTTTGATTGGAAATACAATGGTGAGTGTTACTATTGTTAGAGTCTCTCCTGATTTAGCAAATGCTAACGTATTTTTAAGTATTTTTCCTGCAGAAGAGCCTAAAGAGGCATTAAAAGTCATCAAAAGCCATAGTGGTTTAATTAGAAAAAGTCTTGGTAACTTGGTTAGGCATCAACTTAGAATTGTACCAATTTTAGAATTTTTTTTGGATGATTCAGCTGCATATGCTGAAGAGATTGATATTCTTTTGAAAAAATAAATTAGAATGAATTTTTCATTTTTCATTGCGAAACGATATTTCAATACCAGCAAGCATAAAAATTTTATACATATTATCTCTTGGGTTTCTTTGATAGCAGTAGCAATTGGAACAGCTGCATTAATTATTTTATTATCTGTATTTAATGGTTTTGAAGATTTAATTTTAAAAATGTATAACTCATTTGACCCTGACATTAAGATAACAGCTCTTAAAGGAAAAGTATTTAATGTAGATAGTATTGATATTAGTCACAATGAAATAATAGAAAAAGCATATGTTCTTGAAGAAAAAGTTCTTTTGAAATACAATCAAAAAGAATTTATTGCTACAGCAAAAGGGGTTTCAAATTCATACAAAAACCTCACTAATTTTGATGATTTATTAGTTAATGGCAGATATATTGATTCAACTAAAAATACTAGTACTTCTGTTATTGGCCAAGGTGTTGCGTATTATTTGTCTATGGGATTTGGGAGTATTTTAGATCATTTAAAAATCTTTGTTCCAAATAGATCTGCAAAAACTTTACTAAACCCTCAAACAGCTTTTACGCAGGCATCAGTTATCCCAGTAGGTATTTTTAGTGTACAAGCTGATTTAGATCGCCAATACATAATTACAAATTTAGATTTTCTTCAAAATTTGGCAGATAGAAAAAACCTAATCTCAGCAATTGAAATAAAAGTTAAAAATCAATATAAAGTTAATGAGATTAAAGATTATTTACAAGAAAGACTTGGCGATGATTTTGAAGTGAAAAATAGAGTGCAACAACAAGATTTTCTTTATAAGATATTAAATACTGAGAAACTAGCAGTTTTTCTTATCTTACTTTTAATTTTAATTATATCAACATTTAATATAATTGGCTCATTAACAATGTTAATGATTGATAAGCGAAATGACATTTTAACTTTTAAAAGTTTTGGTGTTACAAAAAATAAAATAGAATCTATTTTTTTTAAAAAATCAATGCTAACAATTTTATCAGGATTATTACTAGGACTTTTTTTGGGATTAGGATTTTCCTTTTTGCAGTACAAGTTTGGTTTTATAAGTATGGGTAGTGGTAGCTTTATGGTAGAATCATATCCAGTATCCGTAAAAGTATTAGATATCTTCTTTGTAATAATAACGGTAGTTTTAATTGGCTTGCTTGCATCATGGTATCCAGTTAAAATTATAAGTAAGAAAATATTTAATAATTAAAATTTTAACTTTATTTCATCAAGCAATTCAAAAATTTTATCTGTACATTCAGATGTAATTATTTTTATTCTGTAATCTTTGAAATGAGGTATTCCTTTAAAATAGTTAGAATAATGTCGTTTCATTTCAGCTATACCAAGAATTTTTCCTTTCCATTCAATTGAGTGCTCAAGATGTTTTTTACAAGCATCAACTCTATCAGCAATGACTGGTCTTGCAAGATGATTTCCTGTTTTAAGAAAATGTTTTATTTCATTAAATATCCATGGATTTCCTATAGCTGCTCTTCCTATCATCACTCCATCAATACCATATTTATTTTTTACTTCTACTACATTTTCCACAGTGCTAATATCCCCATTACCAAAAATAGGTATATGCATACGTTGATTGTTCTTTACATCACCAATTAAAGTCCAGTCAGCTTCTCCCTTATACATTTGTTTTCTAGTCCTTCCATGAATTGATAAAGCCTGTATCCCTACATCTTGTAACCTTTCAGCTACATCTACAATATATTTAGTGTTTTCATCCCATCCTAATCTTGTCTTTACCGTTACTGGTAAATTAGTGCTGTTTACAATTTCTTTAGTCATTTTAACCATTTTCGGAATATCTTTTAAAATCCCAGCACCAGCTCCTTTGTTTGCA
>Ga0206677_10000065_pt1 | contig 85671 bp, 78 predicted proteins | sample M130m12015metaG_FD_155475 | JGI IMG/M metagenome (GOLD analysis project Ga0206677, IMG submission 155475) | Ammonia-oxidizing marine archaeal communities from Monterey Bay, California, United States - M1 30m 12015 | ecosystem: Environmental > Aquatic > Marine > Intertidal zone | place: USA... | reverse complement strand
ACGTATTCTTGAGAAAGTTGCGCTAGATTCAGGATGTCATATTGAAATATAGATTTTGGGTATTGACAACACACAACCAGTGAATAGTTTAGATGCAATAGTAAATAGGGGATTTCTAAATTTATTCTGCTTAATTTGCGCCCCACACAGCGGGTGTAACCGTATCTTTTGAGTTCTAACAGAAGATAGTGACTTAAAAAGGGTGGCTCTTTTGAGCCGCCCTTTTTTTTGCCCTTAAAGACCCTAGAATCTGTCTGAAATTGCAACAGCTATGACTGCTTAAGACAGTGATTGCAGATAAAATAGAGCTATTATGTATGTCAGTGCCAAAGCAATAACTACTAGATCCCTCGAGAGATCGCAGTCACTATGAGTGCATTATTAACACCCACAGGCTATATCAATGTCGGCCGTAGCTTTTTAGCACTGGCAGGACTGACTATTGCACTAATGGGCTCCAGCCTAAATTTTGATAGTCTTACCGTCGGTAGCAATGAATTGGTATTAGTAAATCAGCGACCCATCAGCCTGAAACAATTAAATTTTGCTGCACAAAGACTCACTGGCGCCTCTGCTGATACCCTCGATCATGAGCAAAAACATACCATCGTCAAATTACTCATTGATGAAGAGTTGCTAATACAGCGTGCTGAATCATTGGGTATTGCCAGTGTAGACCCCGGTATTCGCAAGGCGCTAGCGCGAACAGTAATTAATCAAACAACCCAAGAATTCTTAGACAAGCCCATTAGCGAACAGCAGTTGCAGAATTTCTATCTTTCACACCAGAGCCTATTTACCCAACCACTGCGCATAAAACTTAAAGCCTATAAATTTGATAGGCTAGCCAAAGCGTCCCAAGCTTTTGAATTTGACCCTCAACTTGCCAATCAACCATCAGTGCTTCCTTCATCTGCACTGCCAGTGCATATGGTGCGACGATACCTAGGCAATAAATTAACCAACATAGCCCTCAACTTAGAGGCGGGACAAACCAGCTCCCCTATTTCACAGCCAGACGGTGTGTATCTTTTAACCCTTATTGACAGACATCCAGAACAAACTCCGCCTTTCACGCAGGTACGCAGTCAGATCGAAGCCGAATACAAACGCCGTGGTCGCGATACTGCACTACAACTAAAACTGGCAACGCTGCGCCGACAGGCAGTTATAGAAATTAATCACGAACAGCATGTTAAGACATACTATGAATAGTAGCTCCCGTAAATATTCATTGCGGATCCTAGCCGCCTGCGCCCTGTCAGGCGCAGTCCTAGGTATGCTTGACATCACTGGCTGGCTAACCCCAAATCAACAACTCAACGAGGAGTCTATTGCCACAGTTAACAACACCAATATTCGTCTTCTGGAATACCAACGGGCGCTTAATATGCTCGCCAGCGAAAAGCGTGATGCTGTCTCTCAACAGGACCGGAATTTAGTACTGCAACGCCTAATTGATGAAGAACTGTTGATACAGCATGGCATTAACTCAGAACTAATACGCAACGACTTAGCGGTGCGTGCAGTTGTGCTGGAGTCTATTTTGGCAGGCATAATGATCGACATTGAGGCCAGCAATAATAAGTCAGAGGCCCTAGAAGACTATCTACATAGCTTACACAGATCTGCAGATATTAAGTGGTCCTCAAGCTGGGTACAGCCATGAGCCTAAAGACAGCCATGAGCCCAACAAAAGCCACAAGCCTAAAGACAGCCATAGTGGTTAGCTTTATTCTATTTTTCACAGCACAGAGCCCGAGCAGTAGTGCCCATAATCGCAGTCAGTCATTTTCCACATGGACGCTCAATGGGCATCAGGCAACCATGATTTTTACCGTCAAAGCTCGTGAAGCGACCCGTTTGATGGCCAAAGAGCCTTTATCCACAGAAACAGTTTTACTCAAGCATCTGCAAAATAATATCCATATTCAGGCAAACTCCCAACCCTGCCCCCTTGAGGGCAAAGCAAAACTACTCCCAGCCGCAACTGGGTATTTGCGAGCGCGCCTGAACTTTAGCTGTGAGCCAGGCACGGGCAATATATACAACGACATGCGGGTGGATAGTTTTTTTGTCGCATCCCCCTCCCACGTTCACTACGCTCGCATCACCATCGACCAACAGAATTCAGTTGAATATCTATTTACCGATGCTCTGCGTAACCATCAATTCAATCAGGCACAACTGGCCTCTACAAATAGTTTTTATCGTACGCTCAGTCAGTACACAGCACTAGGGATGGAGCATATTTTTGGTGGCATTGACCATATTGCCTTTTTGTTGGCATTGCTGTTACTTTTGCGGAGCCTGCGCGATGTACTCTGGATCGTCACTGGTTTTACTGTCGGCCACAGTATTACCCTAAGCCTGGCAGTGTTGGAGGTTGTAACACCAGCGACAGCTGCTGTGGAAGCCATTATCGGTTTTACCATCGCGTTGGTTGCGGCTGAGAATATTGGCGCCAAGACCTCAACTAATCGAAACATAACTATGCTGTTCGTCGCTGGGTTATCGGCCATGATGCTAGGGTCACTGATCTGGAACAACGGACTGACTCCAGTCACCTGTGCTGGACTAATTATCTTCACGCTGGCCTATCTACCTCAATCCAAAGATCAATCTAGTGCCATTGCCGTACGTCCAATATTGAGCCTTGCATTTGGTTTAATTCATGGATTTGGTTTTGCACAGGTACTAAGTGACATCGGCCTACCCAGCAATCAGCTCTGGTCAGCATTACTTGGCTTTAATCTGGGCGTCGAAATAGGACAGCTAGTAATCGTGGCGCTAACTTGGTTGACTGTCTATTGGCTGCGTCAGTCTAGTAGGATGCAGATGCCTACACTACTTTTAGACCTAGCATCAGCTTTGCTTTGTGGTTTGGGTCTGTATTGGTTTATTGCCCGCAGTTATGGGGTTGCTTAGGATGCAAATAAAAAAATTAAGAGAGGTAATAAGATGTTAAAACCGATAGTAGTGGCTGTTTTCAGTCTAACTCTGGTCATGGCCGTTGTGTTTACCGGCTCAGCTCCAGAGCCTGTGTACAAATTGTTTCCTGGGTATTTTGCCGATCCCAACAAATCTTGGGAGCAAACGCCACTGACCTTTGGTGCTGTCACAGAGGCACGACTCCCACAGGCTATCATCGATGATCGGAACAACCGACAAGCTGTTGCTCGCAACACTCTCTTTGTTGAGCAAGACAAGCAGATACTGTTCGGCGACACCCATGTGCACACCACTAATTCGGCCGATGCATTTATGTACAGTCTGCCAATGATGCATGGAGCCTCTGGGGCCTACCCACCAGCCTACGCCTGCGACTATGCCCGCTTTGTTTCTCAGCTCGACTTTTACTTTTTGACTGACCACGCCGAGAGCTTTACCTACAAACAGTGGCGAGATGGGATCGACTCAGTGCAACAGTGCAACAGTTTAGCGGGAGATCCCCAGAACCCGGACATTGCCGCCTTTATCGGCTGGGAATGGACACAGGTCGGCCAGGTTGCTGAGAACCATTACGGTCACCACAATGTATTATTTAAAAACGATGATCCTAAGATGCTGCCCAGTCACCCTATAGCTGCTGTAGGCATGGGGGTGGCTACCATTGCTGCTCGCTCAGCAGAGGGCAAACAGTCTTCATTATTACGTTTAATTGACCCCCGTCATCGGGGTTACTACGCTGCCTACAATAATTGGGTTGAACAAATGGCCGCCACACCCGCCTGCGACCCAAATATACCAAGTCCAGAACTACCCGCCGACTGTTACGAAACTGCATCAACCCCCGGCGAGTTATTCAGCAAACTAGACCAGTGGGGTTTCGATAACATTGTTATTCCCCACGGCACCAGCTGGGGCTTTTATACACCACCTAATGCGAACTGGTCTCATCAGCTAACCACCGCTAATAATGATGAAGAAAAAACCAAACTCATCGAAGTTTATTCTGGCCATGGTAATTCCGAAGCATTTAGAGATTTTAGTGTTCGCCGCAAAGATGACGCCGGGCTGTGGTACTGCCCAGAGCCTCAAGCTAATTACCTGCCATCTTGCTGGCAGGCTGGTGAAATTATTCGAGCTCGATGTTTAGCTGCCAATATGGATGCGGATGAATGCGAAACCCGTGCAGTTGAGGCGCGCCATAACTTTGTTCAGGTCGATACGGTCTATGCCTTCATGACTGTACCAGGTAGTACACCAGAGGAATGGCTAGACTCTGGTCAGGCACGAGATATATATCTGCCCGCCTTTAATTATCGGCCACAGAAATCGGTGCAATATGGTTTGGCTATACAAAACCATGAGGACCCAGAAGATCCACAGCGTTATCGCTGGGGTTTTATCGCCTCGACAGATACTCATTCTGCCCGCGCAGGCCACGGCTTCAAGCAGCAGCAGCGTACCAACACTACGGATTCAACTGGTCCCAGGGATAAATTCTGGAACGATATATTTGCCAGCACCGCTGTAGTGACTAAGGCAGGCCCACAGTCGTTGCGCGGGGATCAAATTGATCCAATAGCCGCTAAAATCTATGCCTCAGAGTTCGAGCGCACCACTTCATTTTTAAACACTGGTGGTCTAGCTGCCGTCCATGCCCAGGGGCGCAGTCGCGATGCTATCTGGGACGCTATGAAGCGCCGCGAGACATACGGTACCAGCGGCCATCGTATGTTGCTATGGTTCGACCTTTTGCAAGGTGCCTCCCAAGTTCCTATGGGTGGTGTTGTGGCACAAAACAGTAATCCCAGATTTCGTGCCAAGGCAGTAGGTTCATTTAAACAGCTACCCGGCTGCCCCGACTATGTGGTCGAGACATTGGAGGCCAAGCATCTAGAAAAAATGTCTCTGGGAGAGTGTTACAACCCTTCTGATGAGCGCTATCTGATTGAGCGTATTGAGGTCATTAAAATTCGCCCCCAAGCATTTAACGAAGAGGACGTGACTCAATTAATCGAAGACAGCTGGCGTAGCTTTAACTGTGAGCCATCACCAGAGGGCTGCACAATCGAGTTTGAAGATCCAGATTTTGCCGCCCAGGGCCGAGATGCGCTGTACTACATTCGCGCGCTTGAGGAACCTGTAGCAACTATTAACGGCGACAATCTGCGCACAACATTTGATGAAAATGGCAAAGCCATAGCTACCGACCCCTGTTTCGGTGACTTTAGAACAGACGAACACGATGACTGCCAGAATCCCGCAAGCCAGCGAGCCTGGTCTTCGCCTATTTTTGTCGACTACAAATAACAATTCCAAGAGGATAGTAATATGACTAATAAAACCGCTCTGGTAACCGGCGCCTCAGATGGTATTGGCCTTGAGTTTTGTAATATTTTGGCAGCCAAAGGCTATGACCTCATTTTGGTCGCACGGCGCAAAGCTGTACTCAATAAGTTGGCCAAGGCACTTTCGCAGCAGTATCACAACATTAACTGCACGGTGATCAGCACTGACCTGTCCAAGCCCCAGGGAGCTCAGAAATTGTTTGCCACCACGGTCAAAAAAGATCTTCATGTCGATCTGCTAATTAACAATGCCGGACTCTTACAAAACGGGTTTTTCACCGATATAGATCTGGCCACCCAAGAGAATATGATTTCCGTCAATATCTTGGCTCTTACCTCTCTTACCCATCTCTTTGCCAATGCTATGGCGACAAGAACCGGTGGGCACATATTAAATGTGGCATCACTGGCCGCATGGGCTCCCATACCCAACCAAAATGTCTACGCCGCGACCAAAGCCTATGTACTATCTTTTAGTCAGGCCCTGCACAATGAACTAAAAGTAGCTGGCAATGGAGTGTCTGTAACTGCACTGTGCCCAGGTTATACAGATACCAAAATGATGGATAACCCAGATCAGGGGCCCAAACTATCGGTTCCTAGCGGCATGCTTCAATCAGCGCAAGAAGTGGCAGAGCAAGGTATTGCTGCTTGCTTGGCAGGTAAGCCAACGGTAGTAACAGGTTTTGCTAATCGAGCATCAGCAATCCTCTCTCATCTTTTTCCTAAAATGATACTAGCCAATATCGCCGGCAGTTACTACCGTAACAATCTAAACTAGGCTAAAGCATAGAAACCAACAAAAAAGAGGTTGTTATGACCCAGCAAAAACCGAAAAAAGTGTTAATCACCGGCGCCAATGGCTTTATTGGCAATACTTTAATGCGCTACTACAAAGCTCAAAAAGTACCCGTGGTCGGTGTAGACTTGGTGGGTAATCATAATGATATTGTCACCGGTGATATTGCCAACCCAGAGACCATCAGCCATCTGCTAGAGAGCTGCGATGTGGTGGTCCACACTGCTGCGTTGGTTTCAAATTCAATTGCCGATACTGATATGTGGCGCGTCAATGTACTGGCCACCCGCAACCTGATTGCCGCTGCTGAAAAGTACAAGGTACGTCGTTTTGTTCAGCTTTCATCTATTGTCGCCTATGGCAATACAGCTGAAGGGGAACTAGATGAAGATCAACCCGTCCATGCGGCAGGAGGCAGTTATGTACTCACTAAACTGGCATCAGAACACACCGTGCTTGCGGCTCAGGCCAAGAGCTCTCTAGAACTCGTTATTATCCGTCCCGGCGATGTCTATGGACCGGGCAGCAGACCCTGGATTATTCTGCCCTTAGAGGCCATTGACAAGGGGCAGTTTATGTTACCCGCCAAAGGTATGGGGTTTTTCCGTCCAATCTATATTGATGATCTAGTCCGCGGTATTGCATTGGCGGTGTCCACTAAAGAAGCCAAGGGTGAAATATTTAACCTATCCTGTGAGGGTTATATATCGGCCAAAGAGTTCTTTAGTCATCACTACCTATGGAAAAACAAACGGGGACCCATGGTCGTGTCGACAAAACTAGCCCTGCTCGCCGCCGCAATTGCTACCAAAGTCGCCCATCTCACCGGTGGCGTCAATGAGGCGTCAACAGCAACTGTTACCCAGCTGTCTACCAAAAGTTGGTTTAGTATTGCCAAGGCCGAGCGTATTTTAGGATGGAAACCCGAGGTGTCATTTGATGAGGGCATCGAACGCTCAAAAATCTGGGCTGCAGAACAGGGTCTCATAAAGTAGCGCGATAGGAACCCGCAGTGCGTCCAGTCCAAAGTTTAAAACTGCGATAAAAAGATCGCGCCTCTGCATAACCCAATTCGTAGGCAATACTGTCTAGACTAAGCGCCGTATTTTTCAAGAAGTACAGCGCTAGCTCTAGTCTCAGCTCATTGAGTACATCCTGATAATGGGTCCCCTCCTCGCCCAGCTTACGTTGCAATGTGCGACTGCTCATACCCAGCCTTTGCGCAATTATCTGACTTGACGGGGCCTGCTGTTTAAGCATCAGACGTAGAATATTTTTCACCTGATTAGCGACTGTTTGATTTTTATCAAGGCCCGCCAACAAAGCAGTCGCATGCTCCAATAATGTCTGCAAAATTTGTTCATTGGCCTGAGGTAAGGGCAGATCCAGAACAGCTTCACGAACCCTAATACCATTGGCGGGCTGATCAAACAGCACTTGGCAGCCAAATAGTTCAGAATAGTCGCCTAAGAGTGCTGGATTCTGAGGTGCCGAATGTTCAAACCATACCGCGTCCCAGCCATCAAAATTGAGATAATTTCGCGCATAGGTCACCCAGGAGCCCAATACGTTTTCAACCTCGTGACGTCTTACCAATGGGTCATTAAAGGCGCAGACCCAACGCTGCAAGACATAACCATCAGCCACTTCAATTGAGGTTACACCCATATCACCGACAATTTTTTCATAAATCGGAATCTTGGCCTGAATCATACGCAGTGTAGAACAGTTCATAGAGATATAGCCCAGTACCGAATATGACGCGGGCTCGACGAAACGGGCCGAATGCAGACCAAAGCAGGGGTCATTACTAGCAGGAATAAGTAGGGCTAAAAGTCTCTCCATCGCCGCGCCAGAAATATGCTTATTATTGTTTTCTAGTAACACCGGATCAATATTCGCTGCGGCAAGTAACGGCCTGTAGTCTAGGCCCAAGGACTGGGCAGATTTTAGATACTGCGTCACCGCTGGTACCGACGCCAGACCGTTGTTCACAGCTTTGGTGAGAGTTTCATTCATAGCGTCTACAGCAGTCTCACTGCTGGCCGAAATAGTGATTCATATGTCCAGTCATGACAGTGAATATTTTTAACAGAGTCTTAGTATAACGATCTATACTTGATACAAACATACAAATTTAATCAGGAGTTATGCATGCGTCTTTGGAATGGCTGGGGAAATCAGGGCAGTGACCTAAGCATGGAACTTAACAGTGGCTTGCGTATGCTTTTGCAAGCACTGGTCGGCGAGTCAAAAGGCTTACCAGAGGCAACATTAGACCAGGTCATTGCAAAGGTGCCGACTAGCCGACTGGCAGTGCACCCCCTAATTAGCCTTGATCCAGAAACCCGAGTGAGGCATGCGCGGGGCCAGAGCCTACCGGACTGGCTAGATATGCATAGTGGTGATGTAAATACCTTTCCAGATGGCGTTGCACATCCAGAATCTGCGGCGCAGGTGCGCGAATTGCTCACCTATGCCAACGCCCATAATATTGATGTCATTCCTTACGGGGGCGGCACTTCGGTGGTCGGCCATATTAATCCTGACCGGAGCGAACGGCCGATACTAACTGTAAATATGGGCAAAATGAACAAGCTAATCAAACTTGACCGCGACAGCCAACTGGCCACATTTGGCGCTGGCACGCCAGGCCCCGCCATCGAAGCTCAGCTGAAAAAAGAGGGCTTTACCCTCGGCCATTTTCCTCAGTCCTGGGAGCTATCTACCCTAGGTGGATGGGTGGCCAGTCGCTCCAGCGGTCAGCAGTCGTTACACTATGGTCGTATCGAGAACATGTTTGCAGGCGGCAGCATCGAAACTCTCACTGGCACATTGGATATCCCCACGATTCCCGCCTCCTCTGCTGGCCCAGATATTCGTGAGATGATTCTGGGCTCTGAGGGGCGAATGGGTATTATTACCGAGGTGACTGTGCGTGTTAGCTCCCTGCCTGAGACAGAGTCTTTCCAGGTAGTATTTTTCCCCTCATGGGAGATTGGTTTGAAGGCAGCGCGAACCCTTATTCAGCAGCGTACGCCACTTTCTATGGTGCGCTTAAGCAATCCTATAGAAACTATCAGCCTGCTTTATATGGGCGCAGGAGAAAACACTAGCGGCGTTGTAGCTCTAGAAAAGTCACTGGCTACAAAAGGCATAGATGCAGGTAAGGTGATGATGACCTTTGGTGTTACAGGCTCAGCAAAGCACTGCGCGGTTGCCCATGAAATGGCTATAGAGCACTGCAACTCATTGGGCGGTGTTGCCGATCAGACCGGTCTGGGTGATAACTGGGCCCATGGTCGCTTTCGCGCCCCCTATTTGCGCGATCCACTGGGCATGGCGGGGTATGCCGCTGATACTATGGAAACAGCTATGGACTGGTCGAAGGTTCCCCAAGCAGTTGATAAAATTGAGACCGCTATTCGTACGGGCCTCGATGACGAAGATGAAAAGGTACATGTCTACACCCATTTGAGTCATGTCTACGGCCAGGGTTCCAGTATTTATACGACTTACTTGTACCGTTTTGGTGACAGCTATGAGACCGCGATGCAGCGTTGGGAGAAACTCAAAGCTGCTGGGGCCAAAGCCATAGTTGACTGCGGAGGTACGATTAGCCATCAACACGGTGTTGGCAAGGACCATCGCAACTACCTCGCCGCAGAAAAGGGTACCCTAGGTATTGCGGCCATTAACTCTGTCTGTGAGTTATTTGATCCCAAAGGTCAAATGAATCCAGGCAAACTATTGCCAGATAACCAATAAACGATGGATAACCCAAGAACCAACTTGCTCGATCAAATGCGCCGCGGCGAGCAGCGCAATTGGGATATTATTGTGATTGGCGGTGGTATCACCGGCGCCGGTGTCCTGCGCGAAGCAGCGAGACGCGGATACCGTGCCCTGTTGCTAGAACAGCAGGATTACTCTTGGGGTACCTCTAGTCGCTCATCAAAAATGGTTCATGGTGGCCTGCGCTATCTAGCCTCTGGCGATGTAAAACTGACCAAACATTCACTGCTTGAACGGGAACGCCTGCTGGCAGAGGCACCTGGGTTAGTCGATCGTATTACCTTTTACTTCAACCTCACCAAAGGTCTTTTCCCAGGCCGATTGGCCATGTCATTTATTCTGATGATCTATGATTTTATTGCTGGCATCACAGACCACAGCTACCACAACAATAAAGCCTTATTAGAGCGCTTTCCCGGACTTGACGTTCGGTGTTTAAAAGGTGCCAGTGCCTATACCGATGCTATGGTGGATGACTCTCGACTAGTGTTACGAGTCCTGCAAGAAAGCATCGCAGATGGCGCCTGTGCACTTAATTATACCAAAGTTGATAGACTGCTAATTGAGCATGAACAGGTGGTCGGAGCTGTATTGGATGACCCACAGAGTGACTGCACCATCGAGTTGCGTGCACCCGTGGTAATCAATGCTACCGGTGCCTGGGCAGATCGCCTGCGCAATCAAATCAACCCTGAAAAGCGCGTGCGTCCGCTGCGCGGTAGCCACCTGATAATTGCTAGGCAACTAATGCCCGTCAACGATGTACTGACTTCTCTGCACCCAGACGACCACCGCGGAGTCTATGTCTATCCATGGGAAGGCACTACAGTTATTGGCACCACTGATCTGGACCACAGTGAAGATCTCGATATCGAGGCGAGTATCGCTCAAAGCGAAGTAGACTATCTGATTCATGCCTTTAATATGCAGTTTCCCAGCTCTAACATCAGCGAGGCGGATATTATTTCCTCCTGGGCTGGGGTGCGTCCGGTGATAGGGTCAGAGAAATCAAAAGACCCCTCGAAAGAGCGTCGCGATCATGCAGTATGGTCTGATCAGGGGCTAATTACGGTGAGCGGCGGCAAGCTCACTACTTTTAGACTAATCGCATTGGATGCACTAAAAGCAGCGCATGAGCGCCTGCCAGAGCCGCAACCATTTAGCCATAATCGAGTCTTTAGCCAGCCCACAATGAGTGCCGAGGAACTGGTTCCCAGTAATCATGTATGGGCCCAACGGCTATTAGGCCGCTATGGGTCATTAGCGAAAAACTTATTGGATGAGGCTTCACCAACGGAGCATCAGCGTATCGGCGCGACCGATTTCTGTCTCGCCGAATGTCGCTGGGCACTGCGCCATGAATCAGTGTTGCATCTGGATGACTTGCTATTGCGACGCACAAGATTAGGTATGGTGTTGCAAGATGCAGGTGCTGAGCTGTTCCCTGCACTCGAAAAGATGTGCATGACTGAGCTGGGCTGGAGCAAAAAGCAGTGGCGGGATGAGTTAGCCCGTTACCAAACGATTTGGCAACGTTTTTATAGCCTGCCTAAAAAGTAAATTTTCCAAAAAATAATAATACAAAGTAAACGCTATGCAAAACTCAGACTATGTCCTCGCCATCGACAACGGCACCCAAAGTGTTCGCGCCATGGTGTTTGACAATATTGGTCAGTTAGTTGCCAAGTCCAAGGTAGATATAGAACCCTACTTTTCGACCCAGCCCGGTTACGCTGAACAGCAACCAGACTACTTTTGGTCTGCTCTCTGCCAAGCCTGCCAAGAACTCTGGCCACAACTGGATTTTCCGCGACAAAATATTCAAGCCGTTTCGGTTACCACCCAGCGGGCCACAGTTGTGGCTATGGATAAACATGGCTTGCCTCTGCGCGCTGCCATTAGCTGGCTAGATCAGCGACAGGTAGACAGTGAGCCGCAACTGAGTGCCCTTGAGTCACTGCTATTTACAATGGTTAAGGCCAAAGGTTCTGTTAATGCCTTTCACGCTCAGGCAGAGGCGAACTGGATTGCACAAAAAGAACCTCAGCTATGGGCGCGGGTGGATAAGTTTCTATTACTATCTGGCTACCACAACTATCAGCTCACCGGCTGCTACAAAGATTCTATTGCTAGCCAAGTTGGCTATGTACCCTTTGATTTTAAGAAACTGAAATGGGCGCAGAGCAAGGACTGGAAATGGCGTGCTATTCCAGCAATTACTCGAGAAATGCTACCCGAGCTAGTCCCAGCAGGAGAAAGCTTAGGCCATATAACGCCAATGGCTAGCGAGCAAACAGGCATACCTGAAGGCCTGCCATTAATCGCCTGTGGCTCAGACAAGGCCTGCGAAGTACTAGGTACCGGCTGTCTCGATAACGAAACAGGCAGTCTGAGTTACGGCACTACGGCAACTTTTAATATTACCAGCGACAAGTATTTCGAAGCTGTACCCTTTCACCCAGCCTACCCAGGGGTGATTCCCAACACATTTAATGTGGAGATGATGGTTCAGCGAGGCTACTGGATGGTCAGTTGGTTCAAACAGGAGTTTGGTTTACATGAACAGCAGCTTGCCGTGGAACAGGGTGTTGCACCTGAATCACTGTTCGACGATCTGCTCAAACAGGTACCAGCAGGCAGTATGGGGCTGATGCTGCAACCCTATTGGGGCGGCAGCATGAACGACTCTGGCCCCGAGGCCAAAGGCGCGATGATCGGATTTGGTGAGGTTCATACCAGAGCCCATATGTACAGAGCCATGATTGAAGGCCTTACCTATGCTCTGCGCGAGGGCAAAGAACGTGTTGAGAAGCGCAGTGGTCAAGCGTTAAAGCGATTAATGGTATCCGGTGGCGGTTCCCAGAGCGATGAGATTATGCAGATCACCGCCGATGTGTTTGGCATGCCTGTAGAGCGCCCCCACACCTACGAAACCTCCGCCCTTGGTGCAGCTATTGCCGCGGCTGTGGGTAGTGGTATCTATCCAGACTTTGCCACCGCAGTGGCCAGCATGACTCATGCTGGCCACTGTTTCGTCCCGCAAGCCGAAAATCAAAAGATTTATAATGAGCTTTATGGGAAGGTGTATAACAAAATGTATCACAGTCTAAAACCAAGCTATCAAAAAATTCGATCAATCACAGGTTACCCAGATTAAACTCTAACTTTTTACTAACAGGCTTGGACGGTTTATTTCAGTTGCCATGTTTAAACCACGGACCCGACTTTTGATTACCTGTTGACTGTGATAGCTAATAGTTGCACTGAACCCAAGCGTCGACGGTGGCAACCTAGACCTTCTCCAAAGGTTGAATGTTGCCTTTGTCTATGGGAAAACTGACCACCATCTAGGCTAACAGCTTTTCTTTTTTACAATAATCCAAGGTCAGGTCTAGGGCGGTAGCAACAGCTGCCATCATTTCATCAACTTGTTCAATGCTAATAATGAGTGGTGGACAAAAACCCAGACTAGAACCCGCCACTGCGCGGATTAACAGTCCATTATCCTGGGCCGCTTTCTGTGCATAGCCACCCACTGCCCCACCCACAAAAGGCTGGCCCGTTTCTTTATTGGCAACTAACTCAAGAGCACCTATCAAACCACTGCCACGCACCTCTCCAACTAATGGATGGTCAGCAAACTCGGCCAAACGCTTTTGCAGATATTCACCCGTTTGAGCCGCTTTTTCAAAAATATGATCGCGGGTATAAATTTCTAATGTCTTTAACGCAACAGCACAGGCTACTGGGTGCCCAGAATAGGTATAACCATGACCAAAGGCACCGGCATTGGCACTTTGTTCAATCATAGGCTCATACATCTCCCGCTGAATTGCCGAGGCACTAATCGGCATATAGGCCGATGAGAGCTGCTTGGCAAAGGTCATCATCGCAGGGGACTCAATACCCATGGTAGTGCAACCAAAGTCATTACCTGTACGACCAAATCCAGTAATTACTTCATCTGCCCAGAACATAATATTGTACTTATTAAGGATTGCCTGCACCTTCTGGTAGTAGCCAACTGGAGGCACGATAACGCCGCTGGCACCTGTTATGGGCTCGGCGATAAATGCGGCAATTGTGTCTGGACCCTCGCGTAAAATCATAGCTTCGAGATTACCGACAATACGATCGACAAATTCTGTTTCAGATTCACCATTCTGCTTACCGCGATAATAGTGGGGATGATCAGTACGTAAAATACCCAGCGCATCTACTGGCAGGTCAAAATGATTCTGCGTGACGGGCAATCCAGTGAGCGCCGCCGCCGCCACGGTAACGCCATGATAGGAGCGTTCGCGAGCGATAATTTTTCGGCACTCCGGTTTACCTATAGCCTCATGGTAGTAGCGCAAAAGCTTAATATGGGTATCGTTGGCATCACTACCGGAATTACCAAATGATAGCACTGCGTCCTGCATGGGAATCATAGTCGCAAGCTTGTCGGCCAGATCTATCGCTACCTGATGGGTTTTGCCACCAAACATATGGCTAAAAGTCAGCCGACTCATTTGCTCAGTGGTGGTATCAATCAGTTCTTGATTGCCATAGCCCAGCGCGGTGCACCAGAGTCCAGCTAATCCCTCAAGGTACTTATTACCCTCTTTATCCCACACATAACAGCCCTCACCACGATCAATACTGATCTGTTCGATGGCTTTGAAATTTGTGGTTGGATAAATTAAGTTCGTCATCATTAATACTCTTCAATGGTTTCAATACTGAGCCACTAGTCTTCGATACCACCGACACAGATATATTTGATTGTCATGTAGTCATCCATGCCGTATTTGGAGCCTTCTCGGCCACTGCCAGATTCCTTAATACCTCCAAAGGGTGCCATCTCATTCGAAATAGTGCCCTCATTCACACCAATAATTCCATATTCGAGTTGCTCCGCAACACGATATACGCGACCTATGTCCCGCGAGTAAAAATAAGCCGCCAGACCAAACTCGGTATCATTGGCCATCTGCACCACTTCCGCTTCGGTTTCAAACTTAAACAGTGGCGCTACTGGGCCAAAAATTTCTTCAGAAAATACCCGCATATCAGAGCTAACATTGGTAAGAATTGTCGGCTCAACAAAGCTACCACCAAGTTCACTGCGTCCCCCACCCATGGTTACTACAGCGCCCTTGGCCACGGCATCATCAATAAAATCGCAGACGCTATTGGCAGCTTTTTCATCAACTAATGGGCCTATAGTTACTCCCTCATCAATACCATTGCCAAGCTTTAACCCTTGTACTGCTTCGGCTAACTTGTTATTAAACTCATCATAGATACCAGACTGGATAATAAGACGATTAGAACAGACACAGGTCTGACCAGCATTGCGGTATTTGGAGAGCATGGCACCTTGAACTGCTGCATCAATATCTGCATCATCAAACACAATAAATGGTGCATTGCCTCCCAGCTCCATAGACGTGCGCTTAACGGTTTGCGCACACTCCGCCATAAGCTGTTTGCCCACTGGGGTAGAGCCGGTAAAGGTAACTTTCCGCACGATTGGATTGCTGGTGATTTCGGCACCAATTTCGGCGGTGCGGCCAGTGACCAAATTAACTAGACCCTTGGGAAACCCAGCGCGCTCGGCCAGCTCCATTAACGCCAGTGCGGATAGCGGCGTGGCATTGGCCGGTTTACAAACCACTGCGCAGCCAGCAGCAATCGCTGGGGCAATTTTCCGAGTCAGCATGGCATTAGGGAAATTCCATGGAGTGATACAAGCAACGACACCAACTGGCTGCTTAATCACCATCACTCGCTTGTCATTGGCCGGAGGGGGAATAATATCTCCATAAACACGTTTAGACTCTTCGCTGAACCACTCAACATAGTTGGCACCATAGGCAACTTCAGCCCTTGCCTCAGCCAAAGGCTTACCCTGCTCAGCGGTTAGAATCTGGGCCAAATCTTCCTGATGCTGCATGATCAGGTTAAACCAGTTACGCAGCAACATAGCGCGCTCTTTAACCGTGGTTTTAGCCCATGATTTTTGCGCCATCGCAGCCGCTTCAATCATCCGCCTAGTTTCAGCAGTGCCGCATTTGGCTACTGCGGCAATAGTGTCACCGGTCGCTGGATTAATCACAGCAACAGTGTCTCCATCATCGGCATTTATCCATTGGCCATTAATATAGGATTGGGTCTTTAATAAACCTGGGTCTTTTAATTCAAATGTCATTGAGTTTCTCGTCACCTGTGTTTATGCGTTGAGCAATTCTTAGAAAACATAGCACGGCCATTTCCCGCACCAAAATAGAGGTTTTAAGTGAGTACTAGCAATACCCATTATAAGGTAGTATCAAGGGCGGTTTTCACGTATAAAGTTGAGAACGCCCGCTGATCTATCTCGCGACTATGCCGGACTTGCCAATTTACTTTATTCGTACTGGGATTCACACCCATCTAGTGCTCCCCGCACCACGATTATGCGCCTTGGTACCTCAGTTAACTAATTATCTTACTAATTACAAATGGGTGCGTATTGGTTGGGGTGACTACCGTTATTATGGCAATGCGCAGCAGACCAAGCTAATGGGGTTGCACGCCCTTTTTCTGCCTACATCCTCAGTAGTGGCGTTACTCGGTATAGATGACATACTTGAAGGGCTGACAGAGAACGCGGTGGCTTACGAAATTTCTATCGATGATATGTCAGTATCTTCTGTGGCACTATTTGTTAGCCGCTACGTCTCGTTAGACCAGAGCAACAAGATAACCAAAGTCAGAGAGCGTTCCAATGGCGAGTTATTTTTTAAATCCGATGGTATCTATACGATACTCAACACCTGTAATAACTGGACATCTTTTGGCTTGCGCGCTGCGGGCCTACGTTTAAACCCTCATTTTAATATTCTTCCAGGTCAAGTAGAGCGTAGCGTGCGTAAAAATGGGTACCTGCCAATAGAGCGTTAGTCAGGGCTTACCCAATTGAGGGTATTAGCCTTTTGTCCCACGGCCAGTACTGTGTCAGGTAAGTTTTAGTAGTAACCATTTAGGTGCAGTATGACAGTGATACAGCGTAGTTCTGATATTAAGATTGATTTTGACCAGTATGATACCGATGCCATCAATCATAAAGATAGGGCCCATTTTCTGCATCCATGGCAGATTTTCGACACCTTTGCCGAGGAGGGGGCGCTGCCCATAGCCGCTGCTGAAGGTGCCTATATCTTTGACAGTGATGGTAAACGCTACCTAGACGCAGTGGGAGGACTTTGGTGTACCAATATTGGTATGGGTCGCGAAGAAATGGCTGATGCTATTGCCGATCAGGTTCGGCAAATGGCTTACGCCAGCCCCTTTGTTGATATGACCAATATTCCAGCCGCTAATCTGGCTGCAAAACTGGCTCAACTGGCCCCCGGTGACCTAAATCACGTGGCCTTGTCGTGCGGTGGATCAACGGCAATAGATACTGCATACCGAATGATTCATTTTTATCAAAACTGTCGTGGTAAGCACCACAAAAAACACATTATATCCCGGGTAAATTCCTATCACGGCTCTACCTATGCCTCAATGTCTATAGGCGGGAAACCCGGCGATCACCCCCCTGAATTCGACTATATTGTCGATACCATTCACCATATTTCCTGCCCTAATTTTTATCGAGCCCAAAATAATGTTACTGAGGCAGACTTTCTGGCCGCCAAGCTTCAAGAGCTAGAGGATAAAATTCTTGAGTTAGGGGCGGACAAGGTAGCCGCCTTTTTTGCCGAGCCAGTATTTGGCGCTGGCGGGGTAATTGTGCCCCCTGAAGGCTATCATCGCGGCACCTGGGAAATCTGTCAAAAGTACGATGTGCTCTATGTTTCAGACGAAGTAGTTACGGCCTTTGGTCGTCTAGGCCACTGGTTCGCATCAAAAGAGGTCTTTGATTTTCAACCTGATATTATCTGCTCTGCCAAGGGCCTTACCTCAGGCTACCAGCCTCTGGGAGCAACCATTTACTCCAGTAAAATTCACGATGTAATCAGTGAACTGGGCCATGGTCGCTGCTTTACTCATGGTTATACTTATTCTGGTCACCCCGTCGCCTGTGCTGCGGCGTTGAAAAATATTGAAATTATGGAGCGCGAACAACTACTGCCTCATGTGCAAGACATCGGCCCTTATTTTCAGACTCAGTTAAAAACCTTAACTGACTTGCCCATTGTTGGCGATGTGCGTGGTATTGGCCTGATGGCCTGCGTGGAGTTTGTCAAAGACAAAGCTAGCAAAGCACTATTTCCGGAAGAGCTCGATATTGGCAAGTGGATTTCCAATCAGGCAGACAGTAAAGGTCTGATAGTGCGGCCTATCGTCAATCTGAATGTGATGTCCCCACCTCTGATTATAAACCGTGACCAAGTCGACTTTATTGTCAGTACATTACGCGCGAGTATTGTCGCCTGCATGGACGATCTTAAGAGGCACGGGCATCTCTAGTTAGGTCAAATAAATAACCGCAGGTATTGTAATTTCTGTGGCAGACCCCATCTCTTAGCTAAGCAAGTAAATGTTTTAGAGGGTATAACTGAGATGGAACAATATCGTGGAACAACAATTCTGTCGGTAAGACGCAATGGCAAGGTTGTCATTGGTGGTGATGGTCAGGTCAGCATGGGTAATACCATTATGAAGGGTAATGCACGCAAGGTGCGCCGCCTTTATAAAGACCAAGTAATTGCTGGCTTTGCCGGTGGTACCGCCGATGCATTTACTCTCTTTGAGCGTTTTGAAGCCAAACTTGAACAGCACCAGGGCAATCTTACTAAAGCCGCAGTTGAACTGGCCAAAGATTGGCGTACCGACCGAATTTTACGCAAATTAGAGGCATTGTTGGCGGTCGCCGACTCCGAAGCCTCATTAATTATCACCGGCAATGGTGATGTTATTCAGCCCGAAGATGACCTTATTGCGATTGGCTCGGGAGGCCCCTTCGCTCAATCGGCGGCACGTGCGCTACTCGACAATACGGAAATGAGTGCTAAAGACATTGTCGAACAGGGCCTAAAGATCGCCGGCGATATATGCATCTATACCAATCACAACCGAACCATCGAAGAGCTCGACTCCACCATTTAAGCGATGGCTTGATAATAGCAACTAGGAATTTTTATGACTCAAATGACTCCCCGCGAAATTGTTCATGAGCTCAACCGCCACATTATTGGTCAAGATGATGCCAAGCGCGCTGTGGCTATTGCCCTGCGCAATCGCTGGCGCCGCTCTCAACTTGATGCCGAAATGCGCAATGAAGTAACCCCCAAGAATATCCTTATGATTGGCCCCACTGGTGTGGGTAAAACTGAAATTGCACGGCGACTGGCTCGCTTAGCCAATGCCCCCTTTGTCAAGGTCGAGGCTACTAAGTTCACTGAGGTAGGCTATGTGGGTAAAGATGTGGAATCTATTATTCGCGATCTGGTCGAGACCGCGGTTAAACAGCATCGTGAACTGGAGATGACCAAAGTCGCTCAGCGCGCTATGGATGCAGCGGAGGAGCGCGTCTTAGATGCGCTACTGCCCGCCGCTCGGGGTGCTGACTCGGTTGATCAAAAGGACACAGGAACTCGGCAGATATTCCGCAAAAAGCTACGAGAAGGTGCTCTCAATGACAAAGAAATTGAAATTGAATTAAGCCAGACTCCAGTCGGGGTAGAGATTATGGCACCTCCGGGAATGGAGGAAATGACATCGCAACTACAGGGTATGTTCAGTAGTATGGGGCAGAATAAAACCGCCCCTCGCAAGGTCTCTGTTGCCGAAGCCCTCAAACATCTAAAGGATGAAGAGGCAGCCAAACTGATTAATGAAGAAGAGATTAAAGCCGGTGCATTAGAAGCGGCTGAACAAAACGGCATCGTCTTTCTCGATGAGATTGACAAAGTCTGTCGCCGTGGCGAGGGCAGTGGTGCAGATGTTTCTCGGGAAGGTGTTCAGCGAGATCTATTGCCATTGATTGAAGGCAGTACGGTGTCCACCAAATACGGCATGATCAAGACAGACCATATTCTCTTTATCGCCTCTGGTGCCTTTCACCTTGCCAAACCCTCTGATCTAATCCCAGAATTACAGGGTCGGCTGCCTATCCGAGTGGAGCTTAACGCGCTAGAAGTTGGTGACTTAGAGCGAATTTTGACCGAACCTAAGGCCTCGTTAACCAAACAATACATAGGCCTTATGGCTACTGAGGGTTTAACAATAGAGTTTGCCGAGGACGGAGTACGGCGTATGGCGGAAATCGCTTTTGAGGTCAATGAGGGGACAGAAAATATTGGTGCTCGCCGCTTACACACCATTTTGGAGCGTCTGCTTGAAGAGATTTCCTTTGATGCCTCTGATCTTGGCGCCAAAGGTGCAACCATCTCCGTGGATGCTAGCTTTGTTGACAAACATCTGGGTGAATTGGCGAGCAATGAAGATCTAACTCGTTTTATTCTGTAGTTACTTGATGTGAGCGTTGATATGACCATCCCTAGTCGAATTGTGGTAAATGAATCCAAAGATACACTGCATATGGAGTATTCGGATGATGTCCGCTTTCAATTACCCGCCGAGTATCTGCGGGTTTTTTCGCCTAGCGCAGAGGTACGTGGCCACGGCAAGGGACAGGAAGTTCTGCAATCAGGTAAGCGTGATGTGACTATTTTGTCCCTCGATAAATCTGGTAACTATGCAATTCGCATCACCTTTAGCGATGGCCACGATAGCGGTATCTTTTCCTGGGACTATCTGTTTGAGCTAGGAACTAGCCAAACCAACAACTGGACCCAGTATCTTCAAAGACTACATGTAGCTGGAGAGTCACGGGATCCAGATATTCAGGTGGTAAAACTGTCCTAAAAGTTCCCTTAATAGGCTCCGTGCCGCTACAATAGCCCGATGAATTTACCGAGAAAGTTGCGCTGATGTCTGACAAAACAACCCACTTTGGTTTTAAAACCGTCAATGTTGAAGAAAAGGCAGACAAAGTCGCCGAGGTCTTCCATTCTGTGGCCTCTAAGTATGACCTTATGAATGATCTAATGTCTGCTGGCATACATAGGCTGTGGAAACGTGTAACCATTGAGATGTCTGGTGTGCGTCGTGGTAACAAAGTACTAGATATTGCTGGCGGAACGGGAGATCTAACAGCTAAGTTTTCGCGCATTGTCGGCCCTGAGGGCGCAGTAGTGCTGGCAGATATTAACGATTCGATGCTCAAGGTTGGCCGTGACCGATTAATCGATCGAGGCGTAGTCAACAACGTAACGTTTTCTCAGGCCGATGCCCAGTATCTCCCGTTTCCGGACAATACCTTCGATGTTATTACCATTGCCTTTGGCCTGCGTAATGTCACAGACAAAGAGTTGGCGCTCGGTTCTATGCTACGAGTTTTGAAGCCCGGTGGCCGTTTACTGGTTTTGGAATTCTCCAAGCCTGGCAACCCCTTACTTTCAAAGGTTTACGACACATATTCATTTAGCATACTTCCCAAGCTGGGCAAGCTTTTCGCCGACGATGCCCAGAGTTATCAGTATTTAGCAGAATCGATTCGCATGCATCCGGATCAGCAAACATTACAAACCATGATGGATAATGTCGGCTTTGCTAACACCGATTTCCATAATATGACCGGTGGCGTAGTGGCTCTGCACCGAGGAGTAAAACCCTAGTGTTATTCGCGGCTCTCCAGTCATCAGCCTTTGAGGGTATTGAACATCTGATCAATTCAGCATTGAGATATGATCCTGCCTCGGCCCGAGATTTGGCGGCCCTGGAAGGTCAAATTATTTTAGTGAAAAGCAGTATGCCGCCACTTTCTCTCGCCCTTGAGCCCAACGCCAACGGAATTATGGTACACAGCGATTGGCAAGACAGCGCCAATATCACCATCGAAGGCACACTAGTTTCTATAGCAAGTATGGCGGTCAATTCTGGTGAGACGAAGTCGCTGTCCGGTACTGGCGTGAATGTTAGTGGCGATCTAGAAACATTGCGCACGCTCAATATTATTATGGCCAACCTGGATATAGACTGGGAAGCGGCGCTCGCGGAATTAATAGGCGATGTTGCGGCACATATTGTCTGCGCAAATATTCGCAACTCAGGGGAGTTTCGTGCCAATACTGCCAAGCGCGCCAAAACGGCTCTAGTGGACGCAGCTCAAAACCAGTGGCAGCTAACTCCAGGTCGCGCTGACTTTGAGCAACTGATACAACAGGTGCGTGGCATCGCCGCAGATACAGATCGCCTTGGCGCGCGTGTTGATCGACTGCGCAAACTAATAGCTGCTGGAGCTCCAAACCTGTGATTAGACTTCGCCGCCTGGGTAAAATAATACGCGTTGCGGGTAAATATCGCCTTGACGCTCTATTGGATAAAGCCCAGTTACCGCTCAGCGCTCGCTTGCTTATGTTCCCAGCAGTGCTCTTCGGCCCCAGCGCCAACAAAGGCAGTCGCGGCGAACGTCTGCGTAAAGCCCTTGAGGATCTCGGCCCTATCTTTGTTAAGTTCGGCCAACTGCTGTCGACTCGACCCGACCTAGTGCCCGACGATATATGCTCTGAGTTGGCCAAGTTGCAAGATAATGTCCCACCCTTCTCATCTGCTGTGTTTAAGCGCAATATCGAGGCCGCACTCGGGGGTAGCGTCGACGATTTATTTAAAAGCTTTGAATCTGACCCGCTAGCCTCCGCCTCTATTGCTCAGGTCCATGGCGCCATCTTAGCTGATGGCACCAATGTTGTGGTTAAAGCGGTGCGGCCAGATATCGAAAAAACCATCCGCAAAGATATCGCATTGCTCTACAGCTTGGCGCGCCTGCTAGCAAAATACAGTGAAGATGGTCGGCGCCTGCATCCGGTTGAAGTGATCAAAGACTATGATCATGTAATTATGGAAGAGCTGAACCTGCAGTCCGAAGGTGCCAACACCTCATTACTTCGCAACAACTTTGAAAACTCACCTCTGCTCTACGTACCGAAAGTGTTCTGGTCTCACAGTAATCAGAATGTACTGGTCATGGAGCGTATTTATGGCATTCCCGTTTCTAGCGTCAGTGAAATGCACGCCGCTGGCGTCGATATGCAAGTGCTTGCCGAGCGCGGTGTTGAAATATTCTTTACTCAGGTTTTTGATGATAATTTTTTCCATGCCGACATGCATCCCGGCAATGTCTTTGTAGACATTAGCAATCCCAAAAAACCCTCTTATCAGGCCCTAGACTGTGCCATTATGGGTTCATTATCCAATGCTGACCAATTCTATATAGCTCGCAATCTATTGGCGATATTTAACCGTGATTACCGTCAGGTAGCTGAGCTGCATATTCGCTCAGGCTGGGTGGCCAAAGATACTCCGGTAAATGAATTTACTGGGGCCATACGCTCGGTTTGCGAACCAATCTTTCAACGCCCCCTAGATGAAATCTCACTGGGACATATCCTAATCAGCCTGTTTGATACTGCCCGCCGCTTTAATATGGAAGTGCAGCCTTCGCTAGTGCTATTACAAAAGACTCTGCTAAATATTGAAGGGCTGGGGCGACAGCTTTATCCACAGCTAGACCTGTGGACCACAGCCAAACCATTTTTGGAGAAATGGCTAAAAAAACGCTATTCTCCGTCAAGCATAGTAAAACAAATGAAGCGCCATCTGCCCGACTGGTTAGAATATCTGCCGCAGATACCACCGCTAATATTTGATGAATTACAAAGCAAGCAAGCAAGCCGCCACAATGTGCTATTGTCCGAGCCGGTGTCTACTAAGGCTACAAAATTCACTGGCCGTATTGGTGCCGCCGCAGTTGGTGTTGCCATAGGTATGGCTTTTCCCCATTGGGCTGACCCAATATCCCAGTTGCCCGGCAGTAGCCTACTTTTGGCCACTGTGGGTCTACTAATACTCCTACTGCGCTAGTTGGGCTATGATGCTCACCACAGATAAATAATGATAGGGAAGGCAAAATGCAATGAGCTTCGTTGAGGATATCCTATGGAACAGTGATGGACTTGTACCGGCTATAGCCCAGGACGCCGAAACTGGCGTTGTGCTCATGGTCGCCTGGATGAATCGCGAAGCGCTGCAACTGACGGTTGTCGAAAATCGAGCTGTATACTGGTCTCGCTCTCGGCAAAAGTTATGGCGTAAAGGTGAAGAATCTGGAAATATCCAGACACTTAAAGAGGTGCGACTGGACTGCGACAACGATGTTATCATGTTGCAGGTTGAGCAGCTTGGAGGAATTGCCTGTCACACGGGTCGCGCATCCTGCTTCTACCGAGTGCTTAAAGATGGCCAGTGGACAGTGGTAGACCCAGTCATCAAGGACCCCAAGGATCTCTATTCATGAACGATGCAGTACTTAACCAGCTTACCAAAGTTCTTGAAGCGCGCAAGAAAGCCTCAGCTGATGACTCCTATGTATCCAGCCTTCACCAAAAAGGCTTGAATAAGATACTTGAAAAAGTAGGTGAAGAATCTATTGAAACTATTCTGGCAGCGCGTGATGCCGAAATAAGTGGCCAAAATGAAAAATTAATTTATGAAACCGCTGACCTGTGGTTTCATACTCTAGTAATGCTTTCACATCTAGGTGAAGATGCCAGTGCAGTACTTACAGAACTAGAACGCAGATTTGATTTATCGGGTCTTGAAGAAAAGGCTCAACGCAAAAAAAACTAGTAATCTAATTTTTAAGGGGAGATTTATTGTGGGTTTTGGATGGCAAGAATTATTAATTATTCTGGTAATTGTCGCGCTAATTTTTGGCACTAAAAAATTACGCGGAATTGGCTCTGATCTAGGCGGTGCAGTCAAGGGATTTAAAGACTCTGTATCTAGTGAGCCAGATGACGAGGGTGACACGCTTAGAAAAGAGTCCACTGAAGAGTCAGTCGAGAAGACAGACGAAGCTAAATAAACCATGTTTGATATAGGTTTTTCTGAGCTCCTGATTATTGCTGTAATTACTCTGATTGTGATGGGACCAGAGCGGCTCCCCGAAACTGTGCGCAGTATCAGTCTTTGGCTCGGTCGTATAAAGCAGATGTTTACCAGTGCCAAACAGGAACTGGAAAAGGAAGTTGGCATGGATGAAATTCGTCGCCAGTTGCAAAATGAAAAGGTTCTTCGAGACCTCAATACCACTAAGGAGCAGTTTGAATCCTCTGTCTCAGAGACGACGGACAAAGTTAAAACCACTTTGATAGAAGCAGAATCAGAGTTGGCCTCAGATCCTAGCCTAAAACCTTCTCAAGAAAAACAAGATGACTGAAGAAACAGATTTAAAAAGCCAACCTTTTATGGAACACCTGATCGAGTTTAGAGATCGCGTACTACGTTCTGTGGTGGCGGTGCTGATCATTTTTGCCGGGTTATTTTCTTTTAGCAATGAACTGTATATTTATATCTCAGAGCCCATTCGTGAGTATCTGCCTGAATCTTCTACTATGATTGCAACTGAGGTTGCCTCGCCATTTTTAACGCCATTTAAGCTTACCTTGGTATTGTCCCTTTTTGCAGCAATGCCCTATATCCTTTATCAAGCTTGGGCTTTTTTGGCACCAGGCCTGTATCAGCGGGAAAAGAAAATTGTTATCCCCCTATTTATTTCTAGTGTCGCCTTATTTTACGCCGGTATGGCATTTGCCTACTACATTGTATTTCCTCTGGTATTTTTATTTTTCACTAGCATCGCACCTGAGGGCATCAGTGTTATGCCCGATATCCGTAGCTATTTGGACTTTGTTTTAAAGCTTTTTTTCGCCTTTGGGCTGAGTTTCGAAATCCCCATAGCAGTAGTGATTCTGTCGTGGATGGGGGCTGTAAACCCAAACAATCTAGCCAAGAAACGCCCCTATGTTTTTGTAATGTGCTTTGTGCTGGGCATGCTACTGACACCGCCAGATATAATCTCCCAAACCCTGCTCGCCATTCCTATGTGGTTACTATTTGAACTGGGTATTTTGTTTGGCCGTCTGGTGAGTCCTGCGTTACAAGATACTTAACAACGCCTTTTGTTGAGCCCCTGACAATGACTTCTAGTGATCAACATTGCAGTGCTATTAATCTGGGCCCTTGTATCGCAACTGTGCAGCTATTTATATGGTGCGACACGATTGGAGTACTGGCAGTTTGTGGTCATGCTAATAGCTAGTACATCCCTATTGTTAATAACTTACGTCCTATTATGCAGATTTAATTTCACCGCCGATATAAAACCAACTAGCACCATTTAGGGTAAATACCGACTTTTCATGGAGTACCTTATTTCTGCCCTCATCAGTGTATGTAGCTTTAAATTCTACCCAACCCTGGCCATCTTTAACTCCGGAGCCAAGCACCTCGAGTGACTTCCACTGCAAATCTTGACTAGACAGCTCTTCAATGGTTAAACCCTTTGCCATAGGTGCAAACCAAGTTTTGAGTAGATATTCACCATGCCCCCCCAAAGCATAGGCACTAAAGCGCGAACGCATCAGCTGCTCTGGTGTTTTGGCCAATATTTTTCCGCGTAAAAGCGGTTCGCAGCAGTGGCTAAAGGCCTTACCACTTCCACAGATACAATTGTTCACTGATTAGTCCATCTGTTGTTAGATTTACAAGGCTACTGTAGTTTAAAATGATAACCCAATTTGCCTTAGGTGAGCTAATACATGCCCAGTTTAGATATTGTTTCTGAAATTGATTCAGCCGAGATACTTAACGCCACTGACAACGCCAGCCGTGAGTTGACTACTAGATTTGACTTTCGCGGTGTCGACGCCAGCATCAGTCTAAATGATGATATTGTTACCCTTAAGGCTGAAGCTGATTTTCAATGCCAACAGCTATTGGATATCTTGCGTATACAGTTAGTTAAACGGGGTATAGACCCAACCGTTATAGAATGCAATAACGAGGCACTGCACAGCGGTAAGACCTTCTCATTGCAGGTGAGTTTCAAACAGGGAATCGCTCCTGATGTCAGTAAAAAGCTGATTAAACTGGTGAAAGAGAAAAAACTTAAGATTCAGGCTGCGGTGCAGGGTGATGAGGTTAGAATCAGCGGTAAAAAGCGTGATGACCTACAGACCGTAATGGCCATGGTGCGTGAAGCAGATCTAGGTCAGCCCTTTCAATTTAAAAATTTCAGAGACTAGGCGCCCCATTTACTAATCAGAGGCAATAAACTTCATAGAAATGCTGTTAACACAGTGCCTAGTATTTTTCGCGGTGTATCCTTCACCATCAAATACATGACCAAGATGGCCACCGCAATTAGCACATAGGATTTCAATACGCCTGCCATCTGCATCGAGCTCACGCTTTACTGCGCCGGCAATCTCGTCATCAAAACTGGGCCAGCCACAATGAGAAGAAAACTTGTGCTCTGACTTATAAAGGGGTGCATCGCACTGCTTACACACATAGTGACCGCCATCAAAATGATCGGTGTAGATCCCTACAAAAGGCCGCTCTGTGCCCTTTTGCTGAATCACATACTTCTCTTCAGCCGTTAAAGTATTGTAACTATCGCTCATAATTTTTTCTCACTAAAGCTGCACAGCTAGCCAAAGTTTGTCCATTGCCTGCTGCACTTTAAACAATGGCTCCAAGACGCCCTTTTGACTATTGGTACTAGTATAATCGAGGCCATAGAGACGCAGAAAGTCTAGCTCAGGATGCCCAAGAGCCGCATATTCCCAATCGATAATTCTGGCACCATCAGCATTTAAGATAATATTTTGTGGTACCAGGTCATGGTGACAAATTACTGGATGCCACTGTCCAGTATCTACGGCCTTTGCCGCAACTTCGATCTCTTTTCTAAGCTCAGGAGCAACACAGTCATCGGTGAGCTGATCGAGATAGCCACGACAGTATTGTAGGTAATTACGTGATATCCCATTAGGCATAGGAACTCTCTGAATAGCCCTTAAGGCTGAACAAACAGCCTCCATGGTTGAAGGGTTTTTTAAGGCCATAGCGGTTGGATGCTGCCCCTCAATATATTCGCTTACCAATACATCGTTGGTACAGTAAAAAGTCTTTGGAATAATACCACTTGGCGCCAATAGCCTAAGTATCTGAGCCTCGCGCTCGCGATCGATCCCCAGAGACGCACCGACTGGAGAATTAACTCTTACTACCGCTTTGAAATCCCCTGAGGCGACCAGAAATGTGTCATTGGTCTTGCCCCCAGTCAACTCTCGAATCAGCTTTGGAGGATCTGTGAGTTGCTGCTCGGTATTAATTATCCACTGAGGCCAATTAGCTAGAGTTTGCTTGAGCAGTATATGAGTCCTGTTCGAGATAGTTTTTTCTCCAAGTAAAATAACCAATGATGGCCAACACTAAATAAACAACAAACATGGCTGCCGTTTGGTATAACTCTCTATCGATGTACAAAAATATAGAGACGCTATTAATAACAATCCAATACAACCAGTTCTCTAGTACTTTGCGCGCCACCATAACCGTGGTCACAACACTGGCCCAGGTGGTAAATGAATCGATATATGGTAGCCTAGCCTCAGTGGTGACTGTTAGTAAGTATCCGGAAATAACCGTTGACAATAGAATTAGACCAATGGCCATAAAGTGCTGTCGAGTAGTCCAAATAGACAGAGCAACACCCTGATTTGCCGAACCTCCCCGTTGCCATTGGTACCAACCATAGATAGCCATGGCCATATAGTAACCATTTAGGGCGGACTCCATATATAGGCTGACATCACCAAAAATCACAACATAAATAGCGGTACTTACAAAGGCACAGTACCAACAAAGACTATTTTCTTTCATTGCTAAAATGAGATAGGCGATAGATAAAGCTACCGCCACTGTCTCTAGATTAACCCAGTCAAACATTACTTCAGCGCCTCATAACCAGGTATGATTTTTACTACATAAATAGCCATATTAAATTCCTCATAACACTCAGCAATGGTGTCCTGCACTGCCCTCATAGCGAATTCATATTCACCCTGCACCACGGTGCTAGTTGGAAAAGTCGACACTTTGAGATTATCAAAACGATTAATTTTCTCAATAAAACCCTCAATTGGGGGAATAAAATCCTCTCGATTTGGGTACATGCTTATATCAACAGTCACTTCCATTTTTGTGCGCCTTGAAGGTTAAAAGTCATATTTACCGCTGAACCCAATAACTCGAGGAGCGGCTAGCTGGTAGTATGACTCAGTGATCCAGCCCTTGCGCGGGTCATTACCGTAATAGGCATTGCCACTAAAACCGGCAAAATTAAAGCCTCTTATAATCACCTCGTCATCGAACAGGTTGCGCCCCCAAAGAGACAGTTCCCAATCGCCAAGTATATAGGTCAGGTTGGCATTTAATAGTTCGTAAGATTTGGATTTTTCGCCATGGCTAGATGAGAGATAAAAGTCATCTTTCCCTTCAACGTCAAGGCTTAAGGCTAAACTATCAGTAAACTGTACTCTGGCCCCAAGTGAAAATTGATAGGCAGGAGCATGGGCTTGGTCACGACTATCAAGGTCCTGAGAAAGAGGGATATCAAATTCAGTTTCTAACAGACCCAGGCTACCAAATAGAGCCAATGTCTCACTAGGGAACCAGCTAAATTCAAGTTCAATACCGTAGTTTTTGCCCTGCGCGGAATTGCCGAAATAGTCGGTAAAGCTCAAACCACCTTCCACCTCTCGAGGTTCAACGAAAGTCTGTTTAATCTGAATATCATCCCGTTGCTGATAGAACACAGCTAGCTGAGCCTGCAGTGCATCATCAAACCAGCGACCTTTGGCTCCCAATTCATAATTGAGCATAAACTCAGTATCAAATTCACGATCCTGTTCGGCCACCATTGGATTACTGTTTATGCCGCCCGCCTTGTAACCCCGTGACACCAATCCATACACCATTAACTGTAAAGACGGCTGATATTGCAGGGCAATACGACCACCCCATGTATCTTCATCAACCCGATGATCCACCAGATCGCTATCGTTATAACTGGCTTTACGATTTTCAAATCGCACCCCTGCGCTCAGACGCAGTGCTTGGGACAGGTGCAGATCTAGCTGGCCATAAACCGCCTGGTTGGTGGTATCAAAGTCGCTGGTAAAATCACCACCATATTGACGCAATAATTGCTCGTCCTGCTCACGCAAATAAACTCCCGCCACCCAGTCTGTGGAGCCATCGAAAATTCGTGCCGACTCTGGTGATATCAGCCTTATATCTATGCTCCCATTTGTTCGCTCGCGAATGTAGTTATCTACAGAGTTGTAGGGATCGTTGTAGGGGCAGGAAAAATCGACGCACAGCTGCTCTCCATACGCCCAGTCCTCATCATACCCGTACTCTAGATCATTATCGGCAAAGCTAATTAAACTTATTAATGTAAAATTATTAGAGCCGCTCCAGTTACTTCGCAATGCCACTGCAGTTGACTCCTGACGATCATGACCTGGGTTATCGGATAGAGTATGACGTGTATTGTCCAGTGAAAAAGCATCGTAACCATTGTCTACGTCAACATGAAACATCGTTAGCTTGAGATCTAACATGTCGCTAGCCTGCCAATCAAAGATTGATCGCACACTCAATTCATCGATGTTGTCGGTGTCGTCGCGCTGTAAAAAATCATTGTTAATATAGCCATCACTACTATGCTGTTGCACAGCAAAACGATAACCCACAGTCTCATTCAAGGGGCCACCTAGGGCCGCAGAAACTGTCCGTGTATTATATTCTCCAAGTGTAATTCCCAGATTGCCCTTGGTTTTTGTGCTGGGTTGGTTAGAGCGTAAATTGATCAATCCGGCCAAAGCATTTGCGCCATAGAGTGTTCCCTGAGGGCCGCGTAAGACCTCTACCTGCGCTATATCCATGGTGGTAGCCGCACCGGCAATCCCGGTAAAGTCGATTCCATCGACCAAAATACCCACGGAGGGATTGAGGGGCTCAATAAACTGACTGCGCTCGCCAATACCACGGATCTGAATAAAGCGACCTCGAGATGCGCCACTGGAAAAATTGACATTAGGTGCTAGGTTGATTAACTGCTCGAGATGACGAGCCTGGCGCTGCGCTATGGTCTGACTGTCCATTACAGTAATACTGGCCGCAGTTTTTAAAAGACCTGTATCACGAAAGTCAGAGGTCACGACGACCTCGTCAATTGTCAGATTAGCCATTGAAGCTGTGGAAGTCACAGCCAGAAAGAACAGCCCGACAATTTTGCTAAAAAATATCGCGCAGAGATTAAATTTGTACATATAGAGCCTCAGTAACAGTGCGTTAAGGAGACCCGGAGATAAAGACGGAGTGAAGGGCACATAAGCATTTTAGTCCTATTCCTACGCCGGTATAATCCGGATCAGGTTCGAAGGGTACATCTCAGGTCATTGTTAATTGACCGCCCCTTAGGAAACGGCGGTAGTCTATCATTAGGCCTTAGCTAGTGGTAGATGATTAAGAAAAAATTTTCTTTCTAAACTATGCGCTAATTTTGTAATCAAGGTTAAAGTGGAAATAACATAAAGGATTAACCATGACCCGCTTTTTAAAAACTATACCTCTAGCCCTCGGCGCTATATTATTTCTCTGTGCCTGTGCCACCAAAACTACTGATAGGGCTCTGGCATCAGAGCAAGCCATTGCCCTTTTAGACTCTCTTTTTATGGAACAGGTGCGTCTTAGTCCTCAATCAATGGCCTATTTGGGCATGCGCGAGCGCTACGACGAATGGGACGACATCTCCGAAGCCTCCAGCCAGCGAAGTCTTGAAATGACTCGGCGACATATTGCTACCGTCAGAGCCATCGATGCCTCAGCGCTTGATCCGTCTGCGCAACTGAGTGTCAAAATGTTTATTGAACAGGCCAAGCTGACCCTGGACGCCCATCAATGGCGTTATCACACATACCCGGTCAATCAAATGTTCGGCGTACACAGCATGGTGCCCTCGTTTTTAATTAACCAACATCTGATCGTCAATCGCCAAGATGCCGAAGCCTATATAGGTCGTATCAAAAACACCTCCCGGCTTATAGAGCAACTGCTGGAGCAGCTAAAAATTCGAGAGGCTAAGGGTATTATTCCTCCGCGATTCGTGTTTCCTCTCGTACTAGAGTCGATTGAAAATATCACCTCTGGAGCGCCATTTAAGCCGAGCGACAAGGACGGCACTATCTTGGCAGATTTTCGCGCCAAGATCGCCGCGCTTAAACTAGCGGACGCAGAACAACAACAACTGCTCACAGACGCACAGACAGCCATGGTGACCCATTTAGAAACAGGCTACCGTAAGTTGCACCACTATTTATCGATGCAGCAAGGCCGAGCCGATAACAGGGATGGGGTATGGAAATTCCCAGATGGTGAAGCGTTTTATAATTTTGCTCTTCAACGCACCACCACCACTAACTTAGGTGCAGATGACATCCATCAGATTGGCATAGCAGAAGTGCAGCGTATTCAAGATGAAATGCGCACTATTATGAAAACAGTTAACTTTGTCGGCGACCTCAAGGCGTTCTTTGACTTTACCCGCAATGACGAGCAATTCTATTATCCGGATACCAGTTCAGGCAGACAGGCCTATCTGGATCGAGTAACCGCGGTAATAGACAATATGCAAAGTCGTCTTGACGAGTTGTTTATTACTAAGCCAAAAGCCACGTTGCAGGTCAAGGCAGTAGAGCCTTTTCGTGAAGCCTCCGCAGGTCAAGCGTTTTACCAGAGCCCAGCACCAGATGGCAGTCGCCCGGGAACCTATTTCGCCAACCTCTATCGCATGAGCGATATGGCAATCTATCAACTTGAGGCACTAGCCTACCATGAGGGTTTACCTGGCCATCATATGCAGATATCGATTGCTCAAGAACTTAAAAATTTACCCAAGTTTCGCCTCTTCGGCGGTCATACTGCATTCATTGAAGGCTGGGGACTCTACTCAGAGTTAGTACCCAAAGAAATAGGGCTCTACGAAGACCCCTACTCAGACTTTGGACGCTTATCAGGAGAACTCTATCGGGCCTGTCGTCTAGTAGTTGATACCGGTATTCATGCCAAACGATGGACTCGTCAACAGGCTCTTAATTACATGGCAGCCAATGTTCCCCATTCCCAGAGTTACAATGTCCGACAAATTGAACGCTATATTGTGATGCCATCACAGGCTACTGCTTACAAGATTGGTATGTTGAAAATTCAGCAATTACGCACCGATGCAGCAGAAGCCCTCGGAAGCAAGTTCGATATACGTCAGTTTCACGATGTAGTGCTAAAAGATGGCTCAGTGCCTCTCAGTGTACTTGAGGACAATGTTAACGCTTGGATAGCAGATTCATTAGTTCACTAAAGTCTAAGTTATACAGTACAGGCTAATATCCGACTTATCTCGCACAGTGATCGCCCTGACTCTGCGCGCAGATTGGCAAAGACCTGTTCAACGAGCTTTAAATCACGCTGCGCCGTGGGACTGAATTTGGGCATGAAACCATGGTTAACCAAGGCATGACAGACATCCTGGGTCAGTAGAAAGGTGTCCTTGCCCATACTGCGCAGCATCATAGGGCCGGTGTTACCCCCGAGTCTGCAACCATGTTTTTTTAGCTCCAACCATAGCCCGATAATATTGTCCTGCGGCCAGTCTGCGATAAATGCACCAAAACTGCCATGACTACGTTGCTTATCCAGTACATAAACCGCATTTTTACGCACCGCCGCGATCTTAGTAAAGTTACGCACAATGCTTGTATCTTGCCCAAGCTGCTCAAGACGTTCATCACTAAAATGGGCCACGGCTAATGGATTAAAGTTAGCAAAAGCCGCTTCAAATCCAGGCCATTTGTTATCAATAACTCGCCATACAAAACCGGCGCGAAAGATACAGCGAGTCATCATAGACAGATAGCGATCATCAGATTGCGAGAGAAGCTGCTGCTTGCTCCCTGCAATGGGCAATATCGCCTCGAGGTGCTCTCTGCCTCCACGATTTGTAGCAGCCAGCCGGTAAAGTGCCTTAAATGATGTCATTGATGGAAAGTCCTTGCCAGGAAGTTGACGGAATTGATTAACGGATGATTCTCGCTGATTACAATAGCGATGTGAGGTTCGCGCGCTCTAGGAGATCTTTAATAACGTGCCAAGCTATAAAAAATAGCAGTAAGCTAAACACCTTATCCAGCAACCAACTATGCCTTTGGAATCTTGTCACTGTGCCTGTGTGGCCAATAATCAAGGCTACCGACATATACCAGATAGCGTCTATGCCGCCTGCTAAGAGCCCCAGAGTTATTTTTTCCCAGACTTCAGTGTTAAGACCTACAAACTGACTGAATAATGCCGTGAAAAATAGTAGTATCTTCGGGTTGATCAGAGCAACAATAAACCCATCTCGTGCAGCCCGCCAATGAGATGAACGCACAGCCAGAACCTTATCTATATCTTTCTTTAATGGCGCAAAAAGCATTTTGACGGCTAAAAACAGCAAGAAAAGGCCCCCAAAAATCTGTATCACATCGAACAATATTGGATTGCTACCAATGGCCGAAGACAGACCTGAGGCAACGATAAAAGCAAAAAAACCTACCGTAACACCATGGGTTAGTGCCGCAATAATTCCTGCGATCCTGCCTTCGGAGAGAGTGTGATTAACGATAATAAGCAGACTCGGACCAGGCGACATGGCGCCAAAAAGGCAGGCAAGGGTCACCGAAACCCAAAACGTTCCAGTTAAACTACTGTCGAAAATAAGGTTCATATCGAAGTTATACAGGCCTGACAAGATAAAACAAGCATAAATTGTGCTCTGACAGAGCTTAATACCCAATACTCTAATACTAAAGTATTAGTTCTTAAGGGCTATTTTAATAAACCCAAGGATCGTTAAACTCAATCGATAGACTATTAAGCGCGACCTGCAGTATTTCAAAGGCGGCGCACCATTTGAAGATCAAAAAATACGCACTAGCAACCAAGCACTCATGAGAACAACCATTGAGGTGGCTCTAGATTTGTCTCGGTGTCTAGACTATCTGGTTACATCCATAGTTAGGAGTAAGTTATGGACGACAATGTCTCAATCGATAGACCTGCGGATGATCATCAAAGTCAACCAACCGCAGAATCACTCGAACTCGCATTTAACAGTGGGCTAGATATGTTTAAAGCATATTTTGACACGTTACCCGAGGAAGCCAGATTGGCGCTTAAAGATGCTTTCATAAATCAAGCTTGATTAAAGCTCGCTGCTATCTTGGCAAAAAGTTCAGTGCGCTCGGCTTGGGAGAGAGACCTGATGTGATGGTAGAGTTGCTCTACCGAGGTACTCTCATCAAGACTAGGTTTGCTTTTCTTACTAGTGCTTTCGTACAGAGACTCAGGTGTCACGCCAAAGTAATTGGCAATACGCACAACTGAATCACGCCGAGGTTCACGAGTCACCTCGCTAAGAATTCGGTTAATGGTTGGTTGAGGGACACCCGTTGCACGTGATAACGCACTCTGAGAAAGGTTCTGATCCCTCATCAATTTGGCTAGTTGTTTGCTAATATCAAGTTTCATATTCTTATTATGCGACCCATTTCTAAAAGAAGTTGTATTATTTTTAGATCATTCCGCCTAGAAATGCTAATTTTTATTCACAATTCAGTCAACCTTTTAAAATGATAAGCCGTCAAGCCTTAATAACCTATCGGGCCTATCAGTAATAATTCCATCTACTCCCATGGCTTTGAGGGTCTGCATAGTGGCAGGGTCGTTAACCGTCCACACCTCAACACGCATATTCAGCTGATGCACAGCTCTAACCAGAGATGGATTTACTATATTTATTCCCCAAAAAGCCAGTGGCAACTGTACTGAGTACCCAGGCGAGTTATAAAGGTGGCTCAACCCAAACTTGGTTAGAATAACTAACCACATCGCCTCACTCTGAGCTAGCGATGTAGGGACATTGGGGCAAATTTCACGAAAATAAGACAGCACAGAGTCGTGAAACGAGCCTACGATCACCTGGTCTGCCAATTCATATTCGATAATAATAGCGCACAGCTTGTCTGCAGGTTCAGTGGTTAAGGGCTTGAGCTCTATTAGATAGCGGCTTGAGGGCAGCCGCTCAAATAAAGACCTCAGGGTAGGCACCCTAATACCTGGTGGCGCAACTAAATTGGGATAATCGACTTCATGAAAGCCAACGTCGAAGGCCTGAATATCGGCCAAGGTCATCTGCGCAATTTCGCCATAGCCGTTGGTCGTTGTGTCAATAACTGCGTCGTGACGCACAACCAAAACCTCGTCAGACGTTAGATGGACGTCTAGCTCCAAAACATCTGCACCCACCGCCAAAGCATTAATCGCGGCCTCTAGTGTGTTTCCGGGTAGCAGCGCACGGCCATTGCCATGGGCGATAATATCGAAAGAGTTTGATCGATAATAGTCTATCTGCGGTAAAGCGTTATACAGCGGCACCATAAGTAGCAGGGCGTAACCGAGCATCGCACAGGCAATAATTGACAAGAACGACTTCACTTTAATTCACTCCCGTTTTGCACTCTAAACACCGACAGTAGATATGGGCACGACTATCAAGATTAACGGTTATGGCGATTAGCGATCAAATCTTCGACAACTGACGGATCCGCCAGAGTTGAAGTATCGCCCAAACTATCTAGTTCATTAGCTGCAACTTTGCGGAGAATCCGCCGCATTATTTTGCCTGATCGCGTTTTCGGAAGCCCTGGGGCCCATTGAATAATATCTGGCTTAGCTATGGGCCCAATCTCGTTCACACAGAGTTTAACTAATTCAGCTCGGAGTTCGTCAGTCGTCTCTGCACCGGCCATTGGCGTAACATAGCAATAGATGCCCTGCCCCTTAATATCGTGGGGATACCCCACTACCGCAGCTTCCGCAATTTTCTCATGAAGCACTAGTGCACTCTCTACTTCAGCGGTTCCCATGCGATGACCAGATACATTTAACACATCATCTACACGACCGGTAATCCAGTAGTAACCATCGGCATCACGGCGCGCACCGTCACCAGTAAAATAGTAGCCTGGATAGGCGCTAAAGTAGGTATCAATACACCGTTGGTGATCGCCATAGACAGAACGGATCTGACTGGGCCAAGATGACTTAATCATCAGCAGACCTTCACCTGCACCTGTAATTTCATTTCCCTGGGTATCCAGCAACACTGGCTCAACACCAAAGAATGGATGGCTTGCAGACCCTGGCTTTAAATCTGTAACACCAGGTAACGGTGTTAGCATATGGGCGCCAGTCTCAGTTTGCCACCAGGTATCTACAATTGGGCATCGCTGGTCACCTACAACGCGATAGTACCATTCCCAGGCTTCAGGATTAATTGGCTCCCCTACTGTACCCAGCAGCTTTAATGAACTTCGTGATGTGCCTGACACAAAGTCATTACCTGCACCCATCAGGGCACGAATAGCTGTAGGTGCAGTATAAAACTGATTGACCTGATGTTTATCTATAACCTGCCAAAAACGGGAGGCATCAGGATACGTGGGTACGCCCTCAAAAATCAGCGAAATACCCCCATTACAAAGGGGCCCATACAAAATATAGCTGTGACCAGTAATCCATCCCACATCAGCTGTACACCAGTAAATATCACCCTCTTTATAATCAAAGGTATATTTGTGACTCATTGCCGCCATTAGCAGGTAACCGCCAGTGGTATGCATTACACCTTTGGGTTTTCCTGTGGAGCCTGAAGTATAGAGAATAAATAATGGGTCCTCTGCATCCATGATTTGTGCAGGGCAATCTGCCGTCACCGACTCGATTGCGGTCTGGTACCAGAGATCGCGATTTTCACTCCAATCAATGGTTCCAGAGGTTCGCTCCACCACCAAACAGGTATGCACATCTGGGCAGCTTTCCAGAGCTTTATCAACATTGTGTTTTAGAGGAATTATCTTGCCGCCTCGGACCCCCTCGTCTGCTGTGATCACAACCTGACAGCTAGAGTCGAGAATACGGTCTTTAAGGGCCTCGGGAGAGAAACCGCCAAAGACTACAGAATGGACCGCCCCTATGCGCGCGCAGGCCAGCATTGCAAAAGCAGCTTCTGGGATCATGGGCATATAGATACACACACGATCACCCTTTTTTACACCCCGCTCACGGAGCACATTACCCATGCGGGAAACTTTATCATGCAACTCGAGGTAGGTGATGTGTTTGCTGTCGCTGGGATCATCACCCTCCCAAATTAGCGCAGTTTGATCAGCACGCTCAGACAGATGACGGTCAATACAGTTTACCGCGACATTCAGGGTACCACCACCAAACCATGCCGCTTCACCCTTAGCAAAATCGTAGTCGCAGACAGTCTGCCAAGGGGATTCCCACTGGAGGAATTCTGCGGCCTGCTCAGCCCAGAACTGATGGGGGCTTTCAATCGATTGTTGATACATTTCCTGATAGCGCTCGCGATTGATCCAAGCCTCTTTTTTCCATTGATCAGATACGGGGTGAACAGGGAATTCTGACATTATCAAAGTCTCCTTTTTTGGTTATTGTTATCGCACTCACCCAGGACTTTTTGATGAAATCTCTCAAGCCGAAACATTTATCTTAATGAAGAAATGTAATTTAGGTGTCTAGTTATCTTTTGAATAGCGCGTTGACTTAAGGCTATTTTTAATCTTTTCTAAATGAGGCAAAAACTCGGGTCCTCTACGCAGGGTTACGCCGGTGGCCAATACATCGAGAATAACCAGATGCACAATGCGTGAAGTCATTGGCATATATTCATCAGTATTTTCAGTAACACCCACATCTAGGGTAACACTACTTATATCGGCAAGTGGAGAATTAGGTGCTGTAAGCCCAATAACAGTGGAGCCATTGGCGCGAGCAATTTCAGCAACCTCAACGATCTCCTTAGTACGTCCCGTATGAGAGATGATAAAAAACACATCCCCGGTAGTACCGGTGGAAGCCAACATCCGCTGCATTAAGACATCATCATGGCAGGACACTGGTAGATTAAAACGAAAGAATTTATTTTCAGCATCCCTTGCCACAGAACCGGAGGCACCCAGCCCGAAAAAGTAAATTCGTTTAGCTTGAATTAATTTATCAACAACCTGATTAACTCGACTATGGCTAATTTTATCTCGCACCAACGCTAAATTATTAATAGTGCTGTCGAATATCTTTGGCGTGTAGCCGGTCACATCATCGTCTGAGTTGACGTTGCGGTTTACAAAACGAACGCCACTTACAAGAGACTTGGCAAGCTTGAGTTTAAAATCAGGAAAGCCAGCCGCGTTAAAGCGTTTACAAAAACGGTTGACGCTGGGCTCGCTAACACCAGCCTTTTTAGCCAACGATGCAATACTTGAGGTCGTTGCCGTATCGGGATCACTTAAAATCACCTGAGCTACCTTACTCTCTGACTTATTTAAGTTAGGCAGGGCATCGGTAATGATATTAATTAGATTTTGACTGTGCATTGACGGTTTTGTCCTCTGTGCAAACTCGCTGTTTTTATGTAATTCCCTTTCATTAGAAAGCTAGTTTAAGTTTTTTAACGGGAAAAATCCGTAATAAATTAACTTTTGTAGGAATATTTCATAAACGGCCTAAAAAGGAGTATAAATATTATATTTTATGTAATTATACGTAACTTATACTGTAATACATTGATTAAATTGAGCATAAAGCCTACAATTTACGTAAATTTACTACAATACAAGTATTCTGTTATGTACAAATTAGCGATTAATGGCTTTGGAAGAATCGGGCGCAATATAGTCAGAGCACTTTACGAGCGTCCAGAGCTACAAGAAAAAATCCAAATCGTTGCCATAAATGACCTCGGCAATGTCGATATTAATGCTCACTTACTGCAGTTCGATACCGTGCATGGTCGTTTTAATCAGCAGGTAGAGGTTGGCGAGGACTCTCTGACAATTAATGGCGATAAAATTCAGTGGTTCTGCGAGCGAGATCCAGCCAATATTCCCTGGGGTGACCTAGGTGTTGATCTTGTATGTGAGTGCACAGGGGTGTTCACTAGTCGTGACAAGGCCGCATTACACCTTGCTGGCGGTGCTAAAAAAGTACTTATCTCCGCTCCGGGCTCAAATGTTGATGCTACGGTTGTCTACGGTATCAATGATAGCGTTTTGACCCAGTCTCACGACATTGTTTCCAATGCCTCTTGCACTACCAACTGTCTAGCACCAATGGTCAAGCCTCTCCATGATGCATTGGGTATTGAGTCAGGCTACATGACCACAGTGCACGCCTACACCAATGACCAGCAATTGAGCGATGTATACCATTCAGATGTGTACCGAGCCAGATCAGCAACTCAATCAATGATCCCGACCAAGACCGGTGCCGCAGCTGCTATCGGTGATGTAATGCCTGAACTGAAAGGTCGACTAGATGGCTTAGCAGTGCGAGTACCCACCATTAATGTTTCCCTGGTTGACCTGACTTTTAATGCTGGTCGCGAGACAAGCGTCAAAGAAGTAAACAATTTGATTAAGCAGGCTGCTGATGGCGACCTTAGTTCTGTGCTGAGCTACTGCGACAAGCCCCTAGTCTCTGCTGACTATAACCATATACCTTACTCAAGCAACTTCGATTCACTGCAAACTCGAGTCAATGGCTCACTGGTCAAGGTGATGGCTTGGTACGACAACGAATGGGGCTTCTCCAACCGTATGCTTGACAACAGCATTGCACTTTTAGAAGTGAGCGCCTAAACAGATGCCGCGCAGAACCAAAATATTAGCAACATTAGGTCCAGGAAGCAGCGACAAAAAATGTATCAGCGAACTCATTAAAGCTGGCGTCAACGTCTTTAGGCTCAATTTTTCTCATGGTAGTGCGCAAGAGCATTGTAACCGTGCCCAGACTATTCGCAGTATAGGTTTGGCCTTAAAAATGCCCGTCGGCATTCTCTGCGATATGCAGGGCCCAAAGATTCGTATTGGTAGTTTTATCAATGATGAAAAAATCAACCTTAAAGAAGGCAATATATTTACGCTAGACAGCCAACTTGATACGGCAGGCGGTCACCAGGGCGCGGTTTATATAGATCAAGAACTCCTCGAAGACATCCAAAAGGATAGCGTTCTACTTTTAGATGATGGTCGATTAGTCTTGCAAGTGACTGCTAAAACAGATCACGCTGTGCAATGTGTAGTGACTCAAGGAGGCTTGCTGTCGAGTAAAAAAGGTGTCAATAAGTTTGGTGGCGGCCTCTCTGCCAAGGCGCTTACAGAAAAAGATAAGGCGGATATCAAAACTGCAGCTTCTTTGAATACAGATTATCTCGCCATCTCTTTTGTGCAGTCACAGGACGATGTTGACGAGACCAGAGAGCTCCTCAAGCAGGCTGGTAGCTCGGCTCATATTATCGCTAAAATTGAACGCGCTGAGGCTATTACAGACCAATTTCTACCCGGCATTATTTCAGCCTCTGATGGCATTATGGTGGCCAGGGGAGACCTAGGTGTTGAAATTGGTGATGCCAATCTAGTCGCTGTTCAAAAGCAGCTTATTGAAGCAGCCAGCAATGCCAACAAGGTTGTAATCACTGCAACTCAGATGATGGAATCAATGATCACCGCACCCACACCAACCCGCGCTGAGGTCTTTGATGTTGCCAATGCCGTGCTCGATGGAACAGATGCGGTGATGTTGAGTGCAGAAACGGCTGTAGGTCAGTACCCAGTTGAAACCGTTAAGGCAATGGCGAGAGTAATTGAAGGTGCTGAAAAGCATCCGCTGGCACAGCGTTCAAAGCATCGAATCGATGAAACCTTTGAACGAATTGATGAATCTCTAGCGCTCTCTGCCATGTATGTAGCCAATCATCTTAAAGGGGTTAAAGCTGTAATCTGTATGACAGAAACTGGTTTTACGCCTCTGCTTATGTCACGCATTACATCGTCTCTACCAATTTATGCAATGGCGGAGAAACTAGGCACCTGTGAAATTACGGCACTTTATAAAGGAGTTGTGCCTGTGCCATTTGATACATCACAGCTCGATCCATCCGAAGTCAATCACTGTGCTGTAGAAAAACTCCGAGAGCATGCGGAGGTATTGGATGGCGATCTAGTTCTGATTACCAAAGGCGACTTTGTAAATGTTCATGGTGGCACGAATACATTAAAAATTGTTCGAGTGGGCGACATTATTCGCTAGTTTGAATACCAGTTTTTTCCTAGCCAGGGATGGCGAATTTAGCCCACCCTGGCCTCCCTACAAAACGGTTACTTTGCCCAATATATTGCTACAGGCGCCTGCTGCTGATTTAAAATCGCACGAATAGGCAGGACTTCAACATCACCTGGCGACTGCGCCTGATCTAGTACCTGCTTCTTTCCAGCACCACTAATATGAATAATAATTTGCTGACTATCTAGCAGCCTTGGCAAGGTCATACTGATGCGCTCGTGAGGTGCAGCAGTTGGCGTCACTCCGATACAGGTCCGCCCAGAACTCGTATCCAGACCCAAGGGCAAAGCCGCTGCATCCGGAAACAAGGAGGCAGTATGACCATCGTCTCCCATGCCCAAAATCAATACCGTAAACTGACCGATAGCGGCAAGTGCCCGCTCAGCTTCAGCTTCACCAGCAACAGCACTGAAAGAAGAATTTTTTAATCCAATAAAATGCCCATTATGAGCTTCATTTATTAACAGGTTCTCACGCACTAACTTTTCGTTACTATCGGCATGGTCTGCATCTACCCAGCGTTCGTCCGCTAGACTAATGCTAACTTTGCTCCAGTCTAAAGGTTGTTGTGACAAAATATGGAAAAATGCCATCGGGGTTCTGCCACCGGAAACTACCAAAGACGCTGCACCTTTAGCCTCAATATCAGCTGCCAACAACTTGGCGACCTTATCCGCTAGAGCAATATCCAGTGCCGACGCATTTTCAAATTCAATTAATTCCATAACTAGCCCTCGTACCAGCTACGACCATCATTCTCGATCAGAATTTCAGCTTTTGCCGGCCCCCAAGAGCCTGCACTGTAGCCTTTGGTACCAATATTTTTCTCAGTCCAAGCGTCTAACAAAGTATCACACCAGTCCCAAGACGCCTCAATCTCATCACGGCTAACAAATAACCACTGATCTCCTTTGATAACTTCCAAAAACAAACGCTCATAGGCATCGGGAATTCTGGAATCACCAGACGAGTCAAAAAAGTCGAGATTCAAGGTTCGCTTTTCAATACCAAGACGCTCTTTGAGACTTTGTTTTTTTGACACCATCTCTAATTGAATACCTTCATTCGGCTGCAGATTGATAACCAATCGGTTATTGGCTTCGCCATCAGTCTCGGGAAATAGAGAGTGTGGATTGTCTTTGTAAGAAATCACAACCTGCGTTACTTTCTCCTGTAAACGCTTACCTGTGCGCAGATAAAATGGCACACCAGACCAACGCCAGTTGTCGATCATTACCTTGAGGGCAACATAGGTTTCGTTGTTACTGCTGTCGCTCTCACAACCTTCTTCTTCCATGTAGCCAACCACAGGTTCACCAGAAATCCAACCAGCCGCGTATTGGCCACGCACAGCTCGCTCGGCCACATCGTCTTTAGTGATGGGACTCAAAGCCCTGAGCAATTTGACTTTCTCCGCCCGAATCTCATCAGCTTGCAATGAATTAGGCGGTTCCATAGCGACCATGCAAAGCAACTGAAGTAGGTGGTTTTGTACCATATCGCGCAACTGCCCTACTTTGTCATAATAGGACCAACGTCCTTCGATACCGACAGTCTCGGCGACCGTAATCTGGACATGATCGATACAGCTATTATCCCACTGAGAGTTAATCATTCGATTGGCGAACCGCAGCGCCAGTAGATTCTGCACGGTTTCTTTACCAAGATAATGATCGATGCGATATATATTTCGTTCAGTAAAATACTGGCCAACCGTGTCATTTACAGATCTAGAACTCTGCAAATCATCGCCGATCGGTTTTTCTAAAACAATTCGCGATGATGTATTGACACAGTTTGCATCGTGCAAATGCTTACAAATCGAACCGTATAGGCTCGGCGGCGTAGCCATGTAATATATAATCGTGCGCTTTTCAATTGCCCAGTCTTTTAAGGCTACAAATTCTTTCTTTTGCGCAAAGTCCACCTTGACATAGTGAAGGCGACGGCTAAATCGTTTCCATACAGATTCATCCCACTCGCCATCTTTTGCAGAACTCTTGAGCGCCTCATGCATCTGCTCGATAAAGACAACAGTATCCATATCCTGGCGAGCTACACCGGCAATTCGAACACTATCTGCTAGCAAGCCCGCTCTGTCTAATTCAAACAGTGCGGGAAATAATTTACGCTTGGATAGATCGCCCCGTGCGCCGAAAATTACCAGATCAATATTGCTGCTCATACTAAACCCCTGTATTTAAACCTTATCTCTATTTAAAAGCTCAACCAGAACTAATAAAAACTGTATTAGAGTACCTATATTTAGATTCTATCCAGCTAATGCAAAGGCTTCACGAGCCAGTTGTTCTATTTCTGTCCATTTTTTTTCTTTGATTAATTTTGGTTGCGCGATCCAAGAGCCGCCAACACATAATACATTTGGCAGAGATAGATATGCCATCACATTGTGTACACCAATGCCACCAGTAGGACAGAACCTTACATCGCCAAAGGGTCCCGACATGGATTTCAAAACAGGCGCGCCGCCCGCGGCTTCAGCTGGAAAAAACTTAAAGTCACGATGACCATATTCCAACCCACGCATTAGCTCACTAACCGATGAAATACCGGGCAAAAATGGTATCGATGACGCCTGTGCAGCCTGCAGTAGGTTGTCTGTAGCGCCAGGAGAGATCATAAACTGACAGCCGATATCTTCCGATAATTTAATCTGCTGTTCGTTACAAACAGTGCCCGTGCCAACAATGGCCTGGGGAACATGTTTAATAATTTGCTGAATACCTTCGACAGCGGCCTCTGTTCTGAGGGTTACTTCCAATACCTTCAAACCTCCGGCTACCAGTGCCTGCGCCAGGGGCACTGCATCTTCTACTCGATCAAGAGTAATTACCGGAATCACTGGATTACCAGCCAATAAATTGCGCACACATAACTCCTTTAAATTGTTTGTAGTTTCTTTGCTGCGCCAAGAAGGCCCAGATTACTGCGAGTAACTAGATAGACTGGAATTGGCTGTAAGTAACTGACAAAGCGACCTTTATCCTCGAACTTATGGCGAAAACCGCTGTTGATAAAAAATTCTTGAAAGCGAGGAATAACACCCCCGGCGATATAGATACCGCCCTTGGCACCATAGGTAAGCGCTAGATTACCGGCAGCCGAGCCCATGCCCTCACAGAAAATGTTTAACGTTTGTAATGCCCGCTGATCTGAGGAGTCTAAGGCGCCAGCTACGACTTCGGCCGGCGTTGTGAAAATTACCTCGGTATCCTCAATGCCACACAGTGCTGTATAAATATTAAGCAGACCGTTCCCCGACAACAGACGTTCTAGGGACACACGGCCATAGGTTTCTCGCAGGCGGTTAACTACAGCGGACTGCACTTCATCGATAGGCGCATAGTCTGCATGGCCACCCTCAGTATCCAGCACATGGTAGCTATCATTATGATGTACGAGTCCCGCCACACCCAGGCCAGTTCCCGGACCTAAAATGCCTATGGCCTTATTTGCTATTGGTGCCTGCCCACCAACTTGCACTAGATCTTCACTACCTAATTCAGTGATACCATGAGCCACAGCTTCAAAATCATTGATAACTGATAGATTGTCGCAGCCTAATGCCTGTTTGAGTGAACTTTTAGTGAACTGCCAATGACTGTTAGTAAATGCAATCACCTCAGCATCTGCAGGACAGGCTACCGCAAAACAGGCACTCACAGGGGGACAATTCCAACCAGTTGCCTTGGCGATTTCTTGCAACAGACCGCCGATCAATCCAGCAAACTGCGGATACTCTTCAACAGAGTGATGGAAGACATACTCACTCTCTAACTGACCTTCAAGGACAGCCGAAAAACGTGCATTGGTGCCACCAATATCAGCCACCAGATTCCAGCGATAATTACTGGACTGCTCAAGCTTTTCACTCATTATTTATGCCTCACCAAAGAGGAATGAAGCGCCCCGCTCCGCATTGCTAATATTGGTCCGATTAACTACAAATAATTCACGACCACAGCCGCGTTCGCCGGTTCCTGGCTGAGGTGCCGCCACTCGAGCTTCTAGCTCAGCAATATCACCAATAAATTCTAATTCGCCGCTCACTGCATTGACGCGAATAATATCGCCGTCTTGTATCTTCGCCAACAATCCACCATCAGCAGCCTCTGGAACCAGGTGGATAGCCGCAGGCACCTTACCCGAGGCACCAGACATGCGGCCATCTGTAACCAGCGCCACTTTAAAACCTTTGTCCTGCAATGTACCTAGGAATGGCGTAAGCTTATGTAATTCGGGCATTCCCAGTGCCTTGGGGCCTTGAAAACGCGCCACAACTATACAGTCTCGATCTAAGGCGCCAGATTCAAATAGCGGCTGCAGCTGATCCTGACCATCGATAACAATGGCAGGGGCCTGAACAATTTGATGCTCCAACTCAACGGCCGACACCTTTATAACGCCCCGCCCAAGATTACCCTGTATTAGACGCAGACCACCCTCAGGGGAAAATGGCTTATCCAATGTGGTTAATACATCCATATCCAGCGGTATTTCCGGTGACTCCCGCCACATGATTCTGCCGTTATCTAAAAACGACTCCTGGGTAAAGTCAGCGAAATTTTTGCCCCACGCCGTTTTTGCATCGCCGTGCATAAAACCGCCTTTAATCAGCTGTCGGAACATACAGCTAGTGCCTCCGGCCGCATGGAAATGATTTACATCGGCCTGCCCATTTGGATAAACCTTAGCGAGCAGAGGTACCACAGCGGACAGCTCAGAGATATCATCCCAATTGAGAATAATACCTGCCGCCCGAGCAATGGCTACCAAATGCATACTGTGATTGGTAGAGCCTCCGGAGGCCAGTAATGCCACGGTGCCGTTCACAATAGCGCGAGCATCAACAATCTCGCCTACAGGTCGGTAGTCATTACCCAGAGCTGTAATTCTAGCTAACTGATGAGAAGCCTCAGTCGTGAGTTTGTCGCGCATTGGATTTTCAGGATTTACAAACGAACTGCCGGGCAACTGTAAGCCCAATGCTTCGAGGACAACCTGGTTACTGTTAGCCGTTCCATAGAAGGTGCAAGTACCAGCGCTATGGTAGGAATCAGACTCGGCCTGTAACAGCTCATCACGGCCAACTTTGCCTTCGGCAAAAAGCTGACGAATACGAATTTTCTCTTTGTTCGGCAGACCAGATTCCATAGGGCCAGCAGGAATAAATAGCGCAGGTAGATAACCAAAAGTCAACACACCCATAAGCAAACCAGGCACAATCTTGTCACAGATACCCAGTGCTAAAACGCCATCAAACATCTGATGGGACAGAGACACAGCTGTACACTGGGCTATTAGATCTCGACTTAACAGGCTCAGCTCCATGCCGTCCTGCCCCTGTGTGACTCCATCACACATAGCAGGTACTGCACCGGCAACTTGGGCTGTGCAACCTATTTCACGCATGGCTTGCTTAATTTTATCCGGGTAGACCGCATACGGCTGATGGGCAGACAGCATATCGTTATAGGCAGTTACAATTGCCATATTGCCTGCTTCCATCATACGCAGGCTGTCTTTATCGCCCTCACCACAGGCCGCAAAGCCATGGGCGAGGTTGCCACAGCTGAGCTTACCTCGCTCTGGGCGATTGTTATGATCTTCTGCGATTTGGCGCATATAATCCGCACGCAGACTGGCGCTGCGCTCTATAATACGCTGCGTGACCGCGGCGACTTGCTTATTGATCTGGCCCATAATGGCTCCGAATTTAATATTAGTTAATTGTAACAAAATTACGGAATTTAGCCACAAATAATCCATAATTGTCGCTATTATTGTAATTTTATTACAGTTTAATTTGAGAAAACCGGGTAATATCTGTTTTCTCGCTTAGCCTCAACAATCTCACCTCCCATAGACCTAACAGTGACAATAGGAAATGATACTGAAATGAAACCTAAATCATACTCGCCAACCCAGACAGATGCATGGGCCAAATTACAATCCCACGCGAATCTAGCCGAAAATCTATCCATTGTTAGCTTATTCGATGCTGATTTAACACGTGCCAGTAGTTACTCAGTCAAAGCAGGCGAGTTATTCCTCGACTACTCCAAAAATTTAGTTAACGACGAGATCTGGCAGACACTGCTGTGTCTGGCCGAGCAGTCGCCATTGCAGGAGCACCGCACTGCCATGTTTGCGGGTGAGCCGATTAACACAACGGAAAACCGTGCAGTGCTGCATGGTGCTCTTCGAGCAGAGCCTACAGATGCCAACTCAGAGGATGAAAGCCAGCGCATCGATCTAGCTAAACAACAGTTACAGGCAGTAAGAGCCGTTAGTGACAAAATACGTAATGGTCAATGGCTAGGTAGCACAGGCAAAGCTATCACCGATGTAGTTAACATTGGTATCGGCGGTTCAGATCTGGGCCCCAAATTGGCGGTCAATGCGCTCCATGAATACTCACACCCCAGTATAAGCTTGCACTTTATCTCCAATGTTGATGGTGCTGAAATTCTCACTACTCTTAGAGGTCTCAATCCAGAGACTACCTTGATCGCTGTGGCCAGCAAAACTTTTACCACAGCAGAAACATTACTAAACGCCAAAACGGCTATCCATTGGTTTGAACAGACTCTTGGGCTTGAGAATGCTCAGACCAGCAGTCACTTTATTGGCTTAACCGCTAATCCGAGCAATGCGCTGGCCTACGGCATACAGGCCCAGCATATACTCGAATTTGCTGAATGGGTTGGTGGTCGCTATTCCCTTTGGTCAAGTATTGGTTTATCTATCGCGATAAGCATTGGTTTTGAACACTATAGCGATATGCTTGCCGGCGCTCGAGATATGGATCTGCATTTTAAACAGGCGCCACTGGCACAGAATATGCCAGTAATTATGGCCCTACTAGGAATCTGGTACAGTAATTTTTTACAGGCCGAAACTATTGCCGTAATCCCCTATTGCGAGCGCCTGCTGTTGCTACCCTCTTATCTTCAGCAGCTGGATATGGAGAGCAATGGCAAAGCGACAACATTGACTGGTGAAGCAGTTAATTACGACACAGGCCCAATTCTCTGGGGCCAGACCGGCACCAATGGCCAGCACGCATTTTTCCAACTCTTGCATCAGGGCACAAGACAGGTACCTATAGACTTTATTGCCGCGGCCCATGACGGGTTAAGTAATAACGAACACCATCGCGTATTATTGGGCAACATGCTTGCTCAGTCTGCCGCACTAATGACCGGTCAGGCGGCACCAGAGGGTCAGCAGCATCGTTACTATCCAGGTAATAAGCCATCCAATACATTACTGTTAAAAGAACTATCGCCAAAGAATTTTGGCGCTCTAATCGCGCTTTACGAACATAAAGTCTTCGTACAGGGCAGCATTTGGAATATTAATTCATTCGATCAATGGGGTGTTGAACTGGGTAAGAAAATGGCCAATGAGCTACTCAGTGAGAACCCAGTCAATGGAGAGTTTGACCCCTCGACTAATGCATTGTTTACATATATTGCGGATAATAGTTAAGGTACTTTCAAGAACCTAGATGCGCAGTTCTTGGGGCAGAGAAAAGTGAATATTTTCCACGACACCGCTCAGCTCATGGGGCGGTGAGGCGCCTAGTTCAACCAGACGGTTGATTACATCCTGTACCAGTACTTCCGGTGCAGAGGCGCCGGCCGTAACCCCAATAGCTTCTGCGTGTAGTAACCAGTCGGTATCTATGTCCTGAGGACCATCAATTAAATAGGCGCGACACCCACAGCGCTCTGCAAGTTCCCGCAAACGGTTAGAATTAGAACTAGCTACTGAGCCGACAACTAATACCAGATCCGTCTCTATTGCCAACTGCTTTACAGCGTCTTGGCGGTTCTGGGTGGCATAGCAGATATCATCTTTACGCGGACCCTTAATAAGAGGGAATTTTTGTCGCAAGGTATCAATAACTCGTGCGGTGTCGTCCATTGATAAGGTGGTTTGGGTTACATAGGCAAGCTTTGAAGGATCGTTGACCTCTAACGAGACAGCGTCCTGTTCGTTCTCAACCAGGTAGATTGCGCCTCCCAGCTCACCGCTTTGATACTGACCCATGGTGCCCTCTACTTCAGGGTGACCGGCGTGGCCAATTAAAACACAGTCCATTCCATCGCCACTATATTTGGCCACTTCTAAATGGACCTTTGTCACCAGTGGGCAGGTTGCATCAAATACTTTTAACTGTCGACGTTTAGCTTCATTTTGCACCGCCTGAGATACCCCATGGGCGCTAAAAATTACAATAACATCGTCGGGGACTTCATCTAACTCATCAATGAAAATAGCGCCGCGAGCGCGGAGATCATCCACTACAAATTTATTGTGCACCACCTCATGGCGGACATAGATCGGTGCACCAAATACCTCAATAGCACGATCGACTATATCAATGGCGCGATCAACTCCAGCACAAAAGCCTCGAGGGTTAGCCAGCTTGATATCCATCAATGAACACTCTGTGGGATAACACTAATAATTTTCACTTTAAACAAAATACTCTGGCCAGCTAAGGGGTGGTTAAAATCCACCATCACTTCGTTGTCCTGAACCTCAACAACCACGCCGGGCAGTTCTCCGTCACCGTTTTGAAACGAAAACATTGTTCCCAACTCCAGCTCTTCATTTTCAAAATTGTTGCGCTCAACGGCCTGTACATTTTGCGGGTTATGTTGGCCAAAGGCATTTTCTGGCTGAATCAAAAACTCACGTTCATCACCGTCGACTAAGCCCATCAATGAGTTTTCAAAGCCTGCAAGAAGATTGCCATCGCCCACGGTAAACGTAGCAGGCGCAGTGTCAAAATTAGAATCGACGACATGGCCGTTTTCAAGGACCAATGAAAAATGCAATGTTACTGTAGTACCAGTGTCTATAGATAATGCCATATCTTTAACGTCCGTCATCCCTATTGATAAATACATCGATAATTAATAGTACGGCACCTACTGAAATACCGCTATCAGCGACATTAAAGGCTGGGAAGTGATGACCGGACCAATGAAAGTCTAAAAAATCTACTACGTACCCCAGGGTCACGCGGTCGTATAAGTTGCCCAGGGCACCCCCTAAAATAAGCGCCAGAGCAAGACTCTCTAACCAACGCTGTACCGGTTGCCTAGATATCCAAACGACAATAATCACACTGACTATAGCCGCTAAAACACTCAGCCCATAACGCTGCCAACCACCAGCGTCACTTAAAAAACTGAATGCTGCGCCATAGTTATGCACGCGCACTAGGTTAAAAAAACTGGTTATTAAAGTTGAATCACCGTAGCTGTAGGCTCCAACAATCCAGGCTTTGGTTAACTGGTCAGCAATCAATACAGCCAACGCTATGCTATACCAGCATAAAACTCTAGGCATAGGCGCGAATCTCACCCTGACCCTCAATGTTGTCGATACAGCGTCCGCAGACTTCTGGATGATCTGGATTGCTACCCACATCGTCAATAAAGTGCCAACAGCGAACGCATTTTGTAGCATCAGAACGTTTCACAGCAATCTTAAGACCTTCCAACATAGAGTCTTGAGCTTCGCCGGCCTCAGCCTCTAGTCGCAGTAAAGCTTTAGAGGTAATGGTTACAAAGCGCAACTCATCGCCTAGTTTCGCTAAACTGTTATACAGATCCTGATCGGCAAATAACTCTATATCAGCCCCCAGAGATCCTTTGACCAGTCCCTGATTACGCTGCTCTTCAATGACCTTATTAATGGCTTCTTTAGCTTGCAAAATTAAGGCCCAGTCCTGTTGGCTAATGGTCTCCTCAGCACCCAGGCGTTGCAGTGGATACCAGTGCGCAACAAACACTGAATCACTTCGATCGCCTGGCATAGAGCCCCATATCTCGTGAGCTGTAAAACTGAGAATCGGCGCGATCCAACGCACAAATGCTTCGGCAATCTGGTGCAATGCGGTCTGAGCAGAACGGCGCGGCAGGCTGTCTTCAGCGCAGGTGTAGATTCTATCTTTAATAATATCCAAATAAAAACCGCCCATATCCCGAACACAGAAGTTGTGCAGTTTTTGATATATTTGGTGAAATCGGAAATTATTATAGTCGTCAATAATTTCATCTTGTAGCTGTGCTGCACAGTCTATAGCCCAGCGATCCAGAGCCAGCAGATGTTCATGCTCAACCCTGTGTTGAGTAGGACTAAAGCCATCTATATTGGAAAGAAAATAACGCGCTGTGTTACGAATTCGGCGGTAGGACTCGCCGGCGCGCTTAAGAATTTCATCTGAGACTGTCATCTCTGCACTGAAATCCGCCGAGGCAACCCACAGGCGCAACACGTCGGCCCCCAATTCATTGATGACCTTCTGTGGTGGAATTACATTACCGATGGACTTAGACATCTTGCGACCATTCTCATCAACGGTAAATCCATGGGTCAGCACGGCTTTGTAGGGTGCCGTGCCATTCACGGCGATAGCGGTCTTTAATGAGGACTGAAACCAGCCTCGGTGTTGATCAGAACCCTCCAGATAGAGGTCTGCTGGGTACTGCATCTCTTCGCGGGCTCCCACAACTGAGGCATGGGTCACCCCCGAATCAAACCACACATCTAAGGTGTCCGTGACCTTTTGATAATCACCGGCCTCCTCACCCAGCAATTCAGCTGCATCGACCTCATACCAGGCATCAATTCCGCCCTCTTCAACCAGTAGTGCAACCTTCTCAATTAGTAACGGCGTGTCCGGATGAATTTCACCGGTCTGGCGATGCACAAATAAAGCTATGGGGACCCCCCAGGTGCGCTGACGAGAAACACACCAGTCCGGACTTCCATCTAACATGCCTTGGATGCGCGCCTCACCCCATTCTGGGTGCCAAGAAACATTTTTAATCGCAGCTTTAGCTTTGTCCAAAAGCTCATTTTTTTCCATCGAGATAAACCACTGTGGCGTAGCCCGATAGATCAACGGTGTTTTGGTGCGCCAACAATGGGCATAACTGTGAGTGATTTTGCCACAGGCCAAAAGCCGACCTCTATCACGCAGCACATCAATAATATGCTCTTCGACCTTGTAAACATGTTCACCGGCAAACAGCTCGACATCATCGCGGAATAGACCGTTGTCCATCACATAGTTAAGAGTGCCGATACCGTATTGTTTAGCCACGGTAAAATCTTCCATACCATGATCTGGCGCCGTATGGACACAGCCCGTGCCAGCTTCAGTGGTAACATGGTCACCCAGTAGTACTGGGATATCTCGTTGGTAGAATGGATGCCCAGCAACCAGGCCCTCTAAGGCTTGGCCCCTACAGCTAGCCAGCACCTGATAGTCAGTAATCTCAAGGCGCTCCATTACTGCGCCGAGCAGGGCCTGGCAGCAGATCAAACGGATGGGGGCCTCAGCCGTGGCACATTGCACCAAGCAGTAATCCAGGTCAGAACCCAAAGAGATGGCCTGACTACTGGGAATAGTCCAGGGAGTTGTGGTCCAGATCAGTATGTTGACCGGACCTTCGCCGGGCAGATCGCCAAAGGCAGAGGCCACGCTTTCCAGCTGAGTGGCGTCAATAACCGGGTAGGCAACATCAATTGAGAATGAGGTTTTATCCTGATACTCCACTTCGGCTTCCGCCAGCGCAGACCCACCTACAACACTCCAGTAAACTGGTTTATAGCCCTTGACTAGATGGCCATTTTCAGCGATTTTTCCTAGAGCGCGAATGATATCGGCCTCAACACCAAAATTCATGGTTAAATAAGGTCGATCCCAGTCGCCAAGTACGCCTAAACGAATAAAATCTTTGCGCTGACCTTCGACTTGCTTCATTGCATAGTCGCGGCACTTTTGTCGAAAGGTTGAGTATTCAACTTTGACCCCGGCCTTGCCAACCTTCTTTTCAACATTGTGTTCTATAGGTAGGCCGTGACAGTCCCAACCGGGAATATAGGGGGCATCAAAACCGCTAAGAGTGCGCGACTTAACCACAATATCTTTTAATGTCTTATTCACCGCATGACCAAGATGAATGTCGCCATTGGCATAGGGAGGGCCATCGTGCAGAATATATTTCTCGCAGCCAGCCCTTGCCCTTCTTATCTGCTGATACAGACCTGTGTCATGCCATTCTTTTAGGATACCCGGCTCTTTCTGTGCCAGATTAGCACGCATGGGAAAATCGGTTTTAGGCAGGTTTAATGTCGCCTTATAATCTGTCGTATTGTCAGTCATATTGATTTTAACTTAACCATAATTAACGATATTTGTAATATTTAAGCCTCTGCAAACCAGGCTCTAATCTGTTTAACATCTTGCTTTATGCTCTCTACCAGCCTGTCCAGCGAAGTGAATTTTGCCTCTTCACGAATCTTGTGCATAAACTCAACTTCAATGCGCTGGCCATAGAGATCACCACTAAAATCGAGCAGATGCACTTCTAAAACCGGTTTTACTAAATCCCCCACCGTCGGCCTTATGCCTACGTTGGCCGCTCCTTGGTAGCCAACGCCATCAATATTTACCAGCACAGCATAGACTCCAGTTAATGGAGCACTGTAGCGATGAAGTTGCACATTAGCCGTGGGAAAGCCCAGTGTGCGGCCCAGTTGTTGGCCATAAACTACACGCCCTTTAATTGAAAATGACCGCCCCAGTAACTGACTGGCCCGACCAAAATCCGACTGCTGTAAAAGATCTCGCACCCGTGTGCTACTAACGCGCTCATTATCAATTTCGAGAGTCCTGGTGTCCTGCACATCAAAGTCACAGTTTTCGCCAAACTCGGCCAACATTTCAAAATCGCCGCTGCGGTCACAGCCAAAGCGAAAGTCATCGCCAACAATCAAATGCTTAACAGCCAACCCATCAACTAATACCTGATGGATAAACTCACTGGCGTTCAAATTGCGTAGCCGACGATTAAACTGCAGACACACAACGCGATCTATACCAAACTCAAGCAGAGCATCAATCTTTTCCCGCAGCCGCATTAGCCGAGCCGGCGCCTTTTCACCAGAGAAATATTCCTGCGGTTGCGGCTCAAAGGTCATAACTACTGAGGGTAACCCCAAGGTTGCCGCAGTTGTTTTCACTTGCTGTAAAATAGCCTGATGACCAAGATGGACGCCATCGAAAGAACCAATGGTTACTACCGATCTCTGATGGTGGGGTTGCAGGTTGTGCAATCCACGAATAAAGGTCACTTTGCCCTGTTCTGCAGCCAACATCATTACTCTCTAAATAAGACTCTGAGTATACCTAGCAACGCGCTGAAAGGTAAGGGATAGGGCCAGATTGGTGCACTCAATTACCAGGTCAATAACAGACCCAGCAGTCAATTGATTTTAAACAGCTAATCTGACTCTGTGGGTGCTGTAGCTTTACTTGGTCCACGCATATCGGCGATACCAAAACCAGACATCATTAAGAAGCTTGCATAGGTCACAAAGCCAGCGAGACAGAGCCCCATAATATTGCCACTGCGTTGCCACCATGACAGTTGCTGCCAGATAGCTTGATTGAACACCTCAAGCCAATCGGCGACCAGTAGCAGCGTAGCAATCATCAAGACGACAGCGCAGCTCAGCTGCACAGAAAATTTTAGCCACTGCCCAGCTGGACTATAAATGCCCTTTTTGCGCAGATATATCAATAATAGCCCCGCATTGAGAAATGCCGACACTGAGGTTGCCGCAGCCAGGCCCAAATGCCCAATCTGCCAGTAGTAATGTAGGGGTATCACGAACAGTAGGTTGAGTACCATATTCGAAAGCATAGCAATCACACCTATACGCACTGGTGTACGCATATCCTGACGCGCAAAAAATCCAGGAGCCAATACCTTGATCAACATAAATGCCACCAAACCTATAGCATAGGCACGCAGGCTCAAGGTCGCCATAGCCATATCTCGGGCTGTCATCACATCCCCGTAGTAAAACAGGGTGACAAGTATAGGTTCCGCTAGCAGGGTCAATGCTGCCGCGGCAGGCACAGCGATAATCAACACCATCTTCAGCGCCCAATCTAGGGTCTCGGAATAGGCCTGCTGAGAATTGGCCGCGTGATGACGAGAGAGATTGGGCAGTATTACCGTCGCGATGGCTACCGCGAATACCCCTAGGGGCAATTCTGCGAGCCGGTCGGAGTAATATAGCCATGACACGCTGCCGGTGGGCAAAAAGGTTGCCAGCATGGTATCGAGTAATAGATTAACCTGACTGACTGACACACCAAAGATGGCCGGGGCCATAAGCGCGAGAATTTTGCGCACACCTGAATCCTGCCAGTCTACCTTGGGTCTTGGCAGCATATGTATGCGTTGCAAAAATGGTAGCTGAAACATCAATTGCACGACACCAGCCACAAATACTCCCCAAGCCAGTGCAAATGCTGGCTGATCGAACAGCGGCGCCGCTACTAAAGCGGCTGTGATCAGGGTGACATTAAGCAGCAATGGCGTAAAAGCCGGTACCGCAAATCGATCGTAGCTATTGAGGATACCACCCGCCAAACCTGTCATCGAAATAAACAGTAAATAGGGGAATGTAATACGCAGCATGTCTGCAGTGGCCGCAAATTTCTCCGGCTCGTCAACGAACCACTTGGGCGCGAATATAGCCGCCATGACTGGCGCAGCCACTACAATAACCAAGGTTAGTCCCAATAACGTAATACCCAATGTGCCAGTAACGCGGTTAACTAAGTCCTTTACTGCGGCCTGACTACCTTTTTCTCGATACTCACCTAATACAGGCACAAATGCCTGAGCAAAGGCACCCTCAGCAAACAGGCGACGGAAAAAATTGGGTATCTTAAATGCGACAAAAAAGACATCGGCAAAGGCGTCAGCGCCTACAACTCGCGCAAAAATAACATCTCTGGCCAGCCCCATAACTCGGGAAAGCATAGTAAAAAAGCTCACTATTCCACTAGAACGCAAAAGACCGCTGTCTTTTCGCTTAGGCTGTTGCTCGACTGGATCCTCTGACAAAAAATTAACCTTTAACCGACCAATTAAAGGTGCAGTTTACCCACCTGTACCCCCGCGGCCAAGCGAATCTCTAAATATGCCCCAGCTGTGACAGAGACTGATGCATTTACCCTTAGAATTGGGTTGAATGTCACAACTAAACCCTGTATATTTCCGCGCCTTCAGTGTGACCCAATTTAGAGAGGAATATTTAGGTGGCAAATTCAGTACAAGCAAAAAAACGCGCACGCCAGAACGAGAAACGCCGCCAGCATAATGCCAGCCTGCGCTCAATGGTTCGCACATATATCAAAAAAGTTGACGCAGCAATTGCCTCTGGTGACCATGCTACTGCTCAGGAAGCTTACAATGCGTCAGTCCCAGTACTTGATCGCATGGCCGACAAGGGCATTTTGCATAAGAACAAAGCAGCGCGCCACAAGAGCCGCTTGAATACTCAAGTTAAGGCACTGGCAAAGTAATTTGGCAGTGACGAAAAAGCCGGCTGACGCCGGTTTTTTTATACCCATTGGTTTTGCGTTCCAGATTCCACTTAATCGGTTGCGAAAACCCTTACCGGCACACCATTGAGGGCCGCATTCCCACTTAGCTGATCAACCAACTTATTGTCAGTAATATCATTGCAGCTGACACCCCCCTGCTCAGCAGCTATGGTCAAACTAACCCCTTTGCGCTGGTGCCCCCAACCATGGGGCAGACTGACAACACCGGGCATGACCTCCTCGCTGGCCAATACCTCAGTCACCACTTCTCCCACCCTAGATTGAATTCTCACCCGACTTCCATGTTCAATTTGACGAGCACTGAGATCGTCAGGATGCATCAAAAGCTGCCAACGCGGCTTACCCTTCACCAGCCGATGAGAGTTATGCATCCAGGAATTGTTACTGCGAATATGGCGGCGGCCAATCATCATTAACTCATCTGGAGCCACCTTTGGTGATGCCTCTGACAATCTAACAATATCTGCTAAAAAATAGTCGTCGAGCAACTTAATCATACCCGAATCTGTACACAGCCTATCCCTGAGACTCGGCTTTAAAGGGCCCAGATCAATACCATGAGGCTGCTGCTTTATTTTATCGAGCGTAAGAGCCAGCCCATGCCCTGCCGCGGCACCATAGGGGCCTCGCTGCACACCTAGATCGATCAATTTGTCCGGCGACGGTAATGGTTTCACCTCAGCCCCTTTACACTGAGCTAGAGCTACAGCCAAACCATTGAAGATCTCCCAGTCATGTAAAGTCCCCTGCGGTGGTTCAAAGACCGGTTCATTAAAGCGGGCCGTGTTATGCACGGCTAAACGCAGAAATGCCAAATCATAATGATCGTGCTCTAGGGCGCTGGTGGGTGGCAAAATAATATCGGCATGTCGAGTTGTCTCGTTGATATAGAAATCAATCGCTACCATAAAATCAAGCCCAGACAGCGCCTTATCCATCTGCTTTCCGTTAGGTGCCGACAGCACCGGGTTACCGGCTATAGTCACCAGTGCGCGATACTGGCCATCTCCTTCGGTTAATATCTCTTCGGCCAGCGCGGCACTGGGCAATTCGCCAGCAAATTCAGGTAATCCACTGACACGACTGCGCCAGGCATTGAAGTGCCCAGAGCCTGATTCACCCGGCTTTACATAACCAAACGCAGGTGAGGCTGCAAGCGCACCACCAGGAACATCTAAGGAGTTAGTTAGTATATTAATAATCTGGATAGCCCACTGACACAGAGAGCCATAGACCTGCACAGAGACTCCCATACGGCCATAACACACCGCACCCTCGATATTGGCCATATCTCTAGCCAATTGACGGATTTGCTCCGCGGCCACACCTGTGTGCTGTTCTGCTAACTCTGGAGTAAACGGCAAACAGGCGGCCTGCACTTCATTGACTCCCTCTAATAGGTCATTTAGGTGACCGCTATTGACTAGGTTCTCAGCGAACAATGTTTGGATCATGGCCATCAAAAGATAAGCATCAGTGCCGGGACGAATAAATAGATGTTGATCAGCGATCTCAGCGGTTTCAGTGCGCCGAGGATCAATAACCACAAACCGGCCACCGCGCTGTTGGATGGCTTTTAAACGCTTGGGCACATCAGGCACAGTCATCAAACTACCATTGGACGCCAACGGATTACCGCCAATAATTAGCATATATTGGGTATGATCTATATCGGGGATAGGTATTAGCGACTGATGACCGTAGAGACTGTAGCAGGCCAGATGCAGAGGTAATTGGTCTAGAGATGTGGCCGAGAAGTTACTTTTCGAACCCAGTGTTTTGCGGAAAATACCGCCGTGGGTCATGCTGCCATAATTATGCACATTGGGGTTGCCCGCATAGACAGCTACGGTGTCAGCACCATAGCGTTGCTGCACAGCCACCAGCCTTTCAGCCACAGTATTGAACGCTTCGTCCCAATCTATTTGCACCCATTGGTCGCCCTTGCGTTTAACCGGATAGCGCAGACGATCAGGGTCGGTGTAAACATCCTCCATGGCCGTGCCCTTGGGGCAGATATAACCCCTGCTGAGAGGGTCATTTTTATCGCCCTTGATGGACAGCACCTGTTGTCCCTGAGTTTTTATTTCAAGTCCACATATGGCCTCACATAGATTGCAGGCTCGGTAATGGGTTTTAACGTCATTGGGCATGTTCTACTCTCTGGCATGAATCTTCAGATCATAGTAACCGAAGTAACGATCAATTGGCCGGTAATTTTTGTGTCTTGCAGGTATCAGTCAAGCCTATTGAACTGTTCTTTGAGAATAAACTTTTGTACCTTGCCGGCAGGATTTCGAGGCAATGCGTCAACAATATGCAATTTGCGCGGTAATTTATAGCGCGCTAGTTTTTTACCTACAAAGCTATGCAACTGCTCTAGGCCAATGTTCATGCCTGGCTGGAGGACTATCACGGCAACTAACAGCTCACCCCATTTTTCATCCGGGCTGCCAATAACTGCAACTTCAGCTATTGCGTCGTGCTCGAACAACACACTTTCAACCTCTGCAGGATAGATATTTTCACCGCCAGAGATAACCATATCTTTAATTCGATCACAGATAAAAAGGAAGTTATCCTCATCGAAATAACCTACATCGCCAGTATGAAACCAGCCATTTTTATCAATCGCCTCGTCCGTGGCTTCCGGACGATTCCAGTAGCCCTTCATCACATTGGGTCCTTTAACACAGATCTCACCCCGTTCACCATTAGCCAAAGACTGACCTTGGCCATCGACGATCCGCACTGTTGTAAACATTAAATTCTGACCGGCGGAGCCAATTTTTTGGGTTGCAAATTTGCTACTCAGTACGGTTACATAGGGCGATGTTTCGGTAAGCCCATAGCCCTGACAGAAGGTAACACCCCGACTGGCATAGAGATTGAGAAGTGGCACAGGCACTGGGGCTGAGCCAACATTGAAGGAAATAACGGAGCTAAAATCTGTCGTTTCAAAGGACTCATGCTGGGACATCATCGTAAACATGGTGGGCGCACCAAACATAGTGGATACCTTAAATTGCTCTATATCGCGCAGCACATTACCGGCATCAAAGGTACGATGTAATACCACCTCGACACCACGAACTAAAGAGATATGGGTGGTGACATTAAGGCCACCGATATGAAATAGCGGCGCGCAAGTGAGACTTGCTCCAACCATGGTCTCCTCGAGCAGAGATACATTCATGGTATTCCAAAAGATATTTCCATGAGTGAGCATGGCGCCTTTTGGCAAACCTGTTGTTCCCGATGTATACATGATCAATGCAACATCATCTGGCTCTATCGATGCAACTGTGTCGATTGGCAAAATAGGATCTAGTAAATCGTCAAGTAAATCCCAGTCCGAGCTATGGCTCTCTATGGAGATATAGTGCTGACAAGATAAATTCTCTTTTTGCTCATCAATAATTGTCTTACAGGCATCATCAACAAACATAACCTTGATCCCCGCATCATCAATAATGAACTTGGCCTCTGCTGGCGTTAAACGAAAATTAAGCGGTACAAAAATCGCACCGATACAGCTACAGGCATAGACAGTTTCGAGAAAACAAGGATGATTAAGGCCCATATAGCCGACGCGATCGCCCCTAGAGACACCCAAATCTAAGAATGTTGCAGCTATTTTACGTATTCGCATAGACAGCGCAGCATAGGTATAAACCTTACCTTCGAACCTGAGGGCCGGATTATTTGGACTCAGTTCGGCACTTTTTAGAATTGTCTGCCCCATCCCAACATTAACTACTTGATCGTCAAACATAGCGGGTTCCTTGATAACTAAGGCTATCTTTTATTATTTTAGCGTCAATTTAACATAATATGTATTTGACATATTATACATATGTCAGTATTTTGCGTTAGAGGTTTTCATTCAAAAGAGTGCATTATTTTGGGCGTGGCAGCATGCTCAGATTGATGATCCCCCCAATAATTACAATGACAGGCTTAAGGGCCGGGAGCGATTAAATTGGCTTACCTAAAAAGAGAAAATGGCAAACACATTTACTACGAAGATAACGGCCATGGACACACCGCGATTATTCTTATTCATGCTTGGGGAATGAACCTCAGAGCATGGGATGGCACTATCCCGCACCTTGTAGAGGCCGGTTATAGGGTAGTTACCCTTGATCACCGCGGCTGCGGTTTTTCAGACAAAGATTTCGATGACATGAGCATCAATGCAATCGCTAATGATGTCGCCGCACTAGTTGCAGAACTTGACCTTAAAAAGGTGATACTCAACGGTTGGTCGATAGGAGGCGCAGTGGCTATCGACGCGGCAACATTGCTCAAAGAAACCTGCTGCAGCTTGGTATTCACCTGCCCAGCAGCTCCTGTTTATTTACAAAAAGACGATTTCCCTCATGGCGGAACTGAGGAACTACTAAGCGGCACTCTCGCTGGGTTGAAAGCCGATCGCGCCAATTTCTTAAAAGACCTATCGCGAGGAATCTACGCGGCTGAAGTGAGCGAAAATGTGATTGACTGGACATGGAGTATTTTTATGGCGGCATCACCAATGACAGCTAATACCCTGGCTGAGTTAGGCCTCTTAGATCAGCGCGAACAACTCTCCGCACTAAATATTCCAATGATTTCATTTGTCGGCAAAAATGATGCCTTGGCAGATCCTGAAGTTGGGCGCTCAATTGCGAACTTCAATGCTGACACTCAAATCGTTGAATTCGAAAACTCAGGACATGTTCCACTGATCGAAGAATCAGAGAAATATAATCAAGAGCTACTAAAATTCATCGCAGCACAGCTTTAGCCCAGATTTAGCTGCCCAGACGCCTCAGGGCGGCTCTGGTAAGGAAGCGATCATAAATACCGGGGTTATTAACGTCTGTGCGATAACCCCCGGCCACTTCCTTGACCTGCTCCATGCGGGTAACTCTGTTAGTCTGCACATCGTGGGCATGCACCCTAGTCCAAGACCAATAGGGATGTTTGCCATCCATCACTCGTTTATCGCCCTTTTCATAGACTGAGAAAGCACCATCGAAAGATCTGTATATATCTCCACGACGATCAAAACTCACCATACTTAAAGGGAGCATAGTTCTGGCATCAAACCAGACGCGCTTCTTGCTAATTGGCGCCCTTGGATAACCGGTTGGCTCTGCTTCAACGACAATCGCCTCAGGTACTAGCTCAACATCCGTATCCCAAAACGTCTGACCCTTTTCACCGCCATGTACGCTGTGTTCCCAGTTATCCGAGTCAGCATTCCAGCTATCACTTACGGCGGCCAACATAGGTCCACGGTGAATAATTCGATAATTGCCCCAAGTTAAAAAGGGATCTCCAGAGGCCCAGGCATCTGAAAGATAGAGAGTAGAGCCAGGTATGAGCGGCTCGAAACGCTGGTTGGTAGGAAATCGTCTAACACGCTTGAAAGCCGGTAAATAGCCATACAGATCAGGATAACGGTTCTGATCATAGTGCCAAATATTTAGATAGGAAGTCCCTCTAACGTCACTGGGGCTGACAAAAAATACAGACTGATAACGCAACTTATCTTCGTGTCCCGGCAAGTAGGGCATTGGATCGAGGGAAATACGACCTACTGGACTCATCTCGACCCAGCAACACTGGTACTCATAAGCCAGTACGCCGTCTGGATTGAGGTCATATTCTTTTACGGCATTAAAAGACACATCGTGGCGCCCCCAACTCAAGGTGCTACTGGCAAATACCTCTATCGCAGATGTTGGGTTGGGAAACGGATTACCTCCTATCCAAGCCTTACCCTGCTTAGTGACCACGTTGCCATCCGCGGCAAACGTAGCCTGACCCTGGTTCCTAAGGGTTGCCTCTACATACTCCCAAGGACTTAGCTTCATAATATCCGTTGTCGTTGGCCGTACCCTTAGTACCCGGCCCATTTCTGCGATCTGGGTATACTGAATGGGGTCAAGCAAATCTTTGACCAATTCAACGTTGTCGGCATCAATAATATCGCCATCACTAATTTTACCGCCGGTATAGGCACTAATTGACAGTAGCTCCTCCGGGTAGGCTCGCTCAATGCTCCCCGTTGCTGCTATGGTTGGCCACAGCGGTGCCAATACCCCAGTGGCAAGTATGCCCCGCCCCATCTGCTCTAGGAAGTGACGCCTAGAATAACCTGCTTTATATCGACGGATATGCAAAATAGAAGCTCCTATCTAAAGGCACGGATCAACCAGTGCCAAGGGCCTTAGCTTAAAAAAGATTTCAACTCGACCGACTCATCGGCCAGTCCGCTAGCGTCCACAGATTTACCGTAGAGTCGTTTGCCCAGCATAAATGCCTTTGAGTTATTAACCGCGTCCACAGCTACTACACGCCCCTCTTTTAGGTGGAACACTGCAAAACTATTGGTGGATTTATCACCCCGAACAATACTTTCTTCCCCATCGCTGGAAAAGCCAACCATCTGCAGCTTCAATTCGTACTGATCACTCCAAAACCACGGGATAGAAGCGTATTCTAGGTCACCGCCGAGCAAATTAATGCAGGCTACTCTCGCTTGCTCGATAGCATTAGGTACGGATTCGAGCCGTAAACGACGACCTAGAAGGCGATTAGGATGATTGGTGCAGTCCCCCGCCGCGTAGATATCTGGATTAGAGGTCTGACCATGATCATCCACCAGAATGCCATTATCGCACTCCAGCCCAGCGTTCTGGGCAATCTCAATATTTGGGATAATACCGACTCCAATAATAACCATGTCCGCATTCACAGATTCATCACCACAGAGCACTTTGGAGACAGTCCCAGTACCATCAAAACCTGTAACCGCCGTATTGAGCATGATGTTGACCCCACGCCCGACATGAAGACTGTGGTAATAATCGCTCATTTCTGGGGTTGTCACCCGCTGTAAAATTCTGTCCTGGGTCTCTATAACTGTAACGTCAAGCCCGGCTGCGATAGCTACAGCAGCAACTTCTAGGCCCACATAGCCACCACCAATAACACAGAGCTTTTTTGCACTGGTCATTGACTGACGAATTTGATCGACATCATCCAATGTGCGCAGGTAAAAAATACCCTTCAGATCACTACCAGGAATATTAAGTTGCCGAGCCCTAGAGCCTGTTGCAATTACAAGCTTGTCATAGTCATACACCTCATCCGCCGCAGTCACAACCTGCCTGGCATTAGTGTCAATGGACGTGACGCGCGTGTTAGTATGCAGGTCAATATCGTTGTCCGTATAAAATTCTTGAGGACGAATCAACAGCTTAGGTAACTCTATATCTCCTGCGAGATAATGTTTTGATAGAGGAGGACGATCATAGGCCGGTTGACTTTCATCACCGAGTATCCTGATGGTGCCCGTGTATTTTTCTTTGCGCAATGTGGCTGCAGCTACAGCGCTGGCTTGGCCAGCACCGATAATAATAACTCCCGATTTCACTTAATTACCTCCAAGTAACGTATGCAAATAAACAGGCAAATATAGGGATTTCTGGGCTGCACCCAAAAGCCTGCAAAAATATATTATGTTATAAGTGGATTATTTTATCTAGACATTATTTAATTGGCGCAAAGTTGTGCATGCGGTACTATAATGCTGGCGGGCGGTCAGCCCGACTAGATTAAAGCTTGCTATTGAGTTCAGATAAGGAAATGACATTCTATGGATGCCGACACAACAAAACCGAATATAGAGCATGTACCGCGCGAAGATGCGGCCAAGAAACTGTTGTACCGATTTTATCCAGTACACTACGTTGTTGGCATGAAGGTAGAAGATACTCTGCGAACCAACGACCTACTCAATCGTCACCAAGTGGCTGTACTTTGGATTATCCGCTCAGAGGGTGAGGACGGCGTATCAATGCGCCGCAAGAACATAGAAAACGCACTGACCGGCTGGTATGAAACCAGTAGTAGCGCCATCTCCAAAGCGGTGAGAGCTCTTGCCAAACCGCCACTAAGCTTGGTAACTATTCAAGAACATCCACAGTCGGCCCGTGAAAAGCTGGTAACTCTGACCCCTGCCGGCGAAAAATTTCTTCTGCAGATGACAAATAACGGCGTTTTGCTATGCAAATGGTATCTATCATCTATGGACAGATGGAGTACAGAGATGGACGTCTGTCTCTATATTTTTTCTAAAGTAAACGCTATTTTTGAGTCGCTGATAGATGAAGAGCGCGCAGAGCGCGGAGAGAGCCTCAAACATCATAACTCCAATGATATGATGTTACAGCACCCGCTGGCCCCTTCATTTTTATCACGTTCTTACACGCATAAAGATGTGCCGCGTATACCAAGAGAATACTCTGCGCTTATGCAGCTCAACGCATTTTTCCCTATTCATTATACGGCGGGTAATAGGCTAGAAATTGCTCTTCGTCGGGGTGCAAACCTGAGTCGACAGCAAGTTATTATTCTATGGATTATCAGTGCCGAGGGATCAAATGGCCTGACCATGCCTCGCAAGGCGATTGAACATGCGTTGAGTGACTGGTTGGAGATTACCAGCAGCTCAGTGTCAAAGGCCATTCGCTCACTGACCGGTGACCCTTATAACATTCTGACCATAGTAGAACGTCCTGAGTCCGGGCGCGAGAAGCTTGTTTGCTTAACTGAGACAGGCAAAGCCTTTGCTGAGGATATGTTTCAAAACGGCATCCAGTTTTTACACAAAGTCATCGACAAGCTGAGTGACGATGAAATAGATATGGTACTACATGTATTTAAGAGAACCTCCGAGATTTTCGAAGGCTATCCAGGGCCATTTCGGGACCATACAGAAATTACCGAATTGTCAGAAAGCTCATAAATTGTCGTCAAGCCTTACTAAAGCACAATATTTCTCAGTACTATATATTCAAGAAAAGGGCTGTTTAGAAGCCCTCTTCCTGAGCTACCGTTACTGACATACCATCCATTTCCTCAGTCAACTGTATCTGACATGCCAGACGACTGGTGTCCTCAACCTTCTCCATAAACTCAATTACTTCATTTTCTTCTTCGCCAGCAACAGGCAAAAGAGCATATGACTTTTCATCCACATACACGTGACAGGTCGCACATGAGCAGGAACCGCCGCAGGTTGCGTCCACTAAGTCAGCAGAACGCAGAGGGTCCATGAGAGAACTACCCGCAACTCCCTCAATTGTGTGTTTTTCACCATCACGATCATAAACGTAAATTTTCAATTCTTAATCTCACTTTTAAATATAAAAATCTGGTAATTATTTCTGTACTTATAATATTTCAAAAATATCGTAAACTAACTTTCCACCGCCAAAGGTGCTCGCGCGGCCAATGCAAACTATATCGTTAAGCCAAGCGTATTTTTCAGAGCTCGTCTCAAAGTTTGGAGCACTGGTCAAATAGGTCTCAGTGCCAGATATTACTTCGCCAGCTTCGAAACGCTTGTTAAGGTCGTCATCCATCACCACGACACCGCTATAATAGCAAAAAACTGACTCGCCATCATCGGTTCTAAATGCAAGACGAGCGTCAATTTTCCAGTTCCCATCCTCCTGCAGCCTTACCCAGTCGCCACTTGGCGCTATTATGTCAGCACCAAAACGAGGGCCCTCTGCACGACCACTGGTGACATTAATGATCACTCTGTTTGGCGTGGCTACGGACGGTGGATCAAATGATATATCAAGGTTCATTAACCACTGACTTTTTAAAACAGGTTCACTCATTTTTAATACTCCTCATTAATTTTTATTATTTAAAGCCTGCTAAACTCAACTAACCAAGAAACCTTTTAGGTCGGTATATCCCTCAACACATTGCTCTTTGTAAGCGACAAAACCACCAAAGAAGAAAAGTACTTTCCGCGGCTTGCCCGGCATGTTGTCACCCATATAATAATTATTGGATTTAGGGAACAGAGTCATATCAGCAATCGCGTTGGTGAGATCAACATAGGCAGTTTCAGATTCGGGCCTAGCCTCTACGCAGGTTTTACCCATTTCATCCAGTTGCCTAGCTGCATCGAAGATCATGTCACCCTGATACTCAGCTAACAAAATTGGATTATAAAAAGGACTATGAGGACCATTGACCCAGAAATAATTAGGGAAGCCATGAGTCATCATGCCCAAATAGCTTGTAAGGCCAGTACTCCATCGATCTTTCAAAGACTGTCCCTGTCTACCACGGATATCGATACGATCCATAGCACCCGTCATCACATCAAAGCCTGTCGCAAAAATAATTACGTCCAGTTCGATTTCCTCACCACCAACCACGATGCCTGTCTTAGTAAACCGATCTACTGGTGTTTCACGCAAATCCACAAGATTGACGTTGTCCTGATTAAAGGTTTCTAGATAGTTAGTTTCCGGAGACAGCCGTCGAGTCAGGATCGCATAGTCTGGAGTCAATTTTTCGGCGACTACAGGATCGTTAACGCGCTCCTTCATCTTTTTGATTGCAAATTCGCCAAGGGTATTGTTCGACTCTTCATCTAAAATTGTATCTGTATAGGCGTAGTAGGGAGAAAGCCCGCCAGATGCCCAACGGTCCTCGTATTCAGAATTTCTCTCTTCTGCACTCACTTCAAGGGCTGACTTGGACGGCAGTGGAGACAGATCTGAGTACATCATCGTGAACCCTCCGAAGGATTGACCCTCCAGCTCACGCAACTCCGCATACTTATTTTTAATTTTGGCCGTTTGTTCTGGGTCAGACTTGTGATTTTGCAGTGGAATCGTATAAGCGGGAGTTCGCTGAAAAACAAACAGCTCACCGACATCCTTAGCAACTTCAGAGACCACCTGAATCCCGCTCGAACCTGTGCCTACAACCCCAACTCTCTTACCACTAAAGTTAAGGTCGCCTTTAGGCCAGCGGCTAGTCATGTACTGCTCACCAGAAAAGTTCTCAAGGCCTTCAAAGTCGGGATCCACTGGAGCTGAAATCAAGCCAGTTGCCATAACACAAAACTTGGCAGAGACCGTATGACCGCCATCAGTTTTTACTATCCAGCGCTGACTGTCCTCATCAAAGATAGTTGACACCACTCTGGTTTCAAAGGTGATGTCATCGCGCATGTTGTAGCGATCTGCTACATGATTAGCATAGTCCAGCAGTTCTGGCTGACCAGCATAGCGTTCAGTCCAATTCCACTCCTTTTGCAGGTCCTCTGAAAACGAATAGGAATATTCTAAACATTCAATATCTACTCGAGCACCAGGGTAGCGGTTCCAGTACCAGGTTCCGCCAACACCATCACCAGCCTCAAAACATTTAACGGATAGTCCAGCTTTACGGGCGCCGTAAAGCATATACATGCCCGCGAAACCAGCACCGACGATGACCATATCAACATGGTCGACTTGCTTATCTGCCATTGTCATTTCTCCTACCTATCAAGCCAGTACAAAATTAACTGGGCATTTTTCTGGACCGTAGTTAATGAACCCCTTGTCCTGATAGACAACTGGGCCATTGCCAGGCTCTACAGCCTTGTACCGATCGAGAATGCCATTGATCATGCCGGCGGCTTCATTGCGTGCAACCATAGAAGCGATGCAGTGATGAATACCATGACTAAAGGTAAGGTTTTTGCCGACATTCGGACGGTTGAGAATAAAATCATGGGGATTTTCAAAAACTTTGGGATCGTGGTTTCCGGCGCCAAAGAATACGCATACCCAGTCGCCCTTCTTCATTTTTTGACCACCTACTTCTGTGTCCTGAGTACACTCACGGAACAGTCTTTGGATGGGGCCATCACGGCGAATGCTCTCCTCAAGGAATGGACGAACCAGGGATCTATCCTCTCGCATTTTCTGGTATAGATCAGGCATCTCAAGCATCGCTGCAACCTGATTGCCCAGCAGATAAACACTGGATTCGGCACCACCGGCAACCATTGTGATGCAGAAGCGAACCACTTCTTCTGGCGTCAGTTGGCGACCATCATCAGCCTTGGCTTCTATAAATCCAGTTAACAGATCGTCTGTCGCCATACCTCGTTTGACCATATCATAGCGCTGGGCCACCTGGTCGGTATAGTATTCAAACATCTCAATATTTGACTGGGCCTTACCTGCCATATCTAGATTAGACGTACCCATATAGGCATCTGACCAATCGCGAATCTTGCGGTAATCTTCTTGCGGAGTACCGAGCAATTTAGAGATAAATCGGGCGGGCAAATCGGCAGCCAGATTATCCATAAAATCAATATATCCAGCGCCTTCGGTCGTCAGCATCTGGTCGATAATATCTTTCAGCCAGGGCCCTACATCGGCTCCTACACGCTTAGGTGTAAAGGCTTGGCGAGCAATAGTTCGCAACCAGGTATGCTCAGGCTGATCATGATTTACCAACATTAAAGTTGGCGCATCAGAAGCCTCTTGCATGCGATCCCGAGAAGAAAAGATTTCGTGATTACTGGCCACATGAACCAAATCTTTATAATTGAGAATGGCCCAAGCTGGAATTGGCTTATCCATGCCCTTCACGGTACCGGGAGGATAACCCTCCACACCGAACTGAATGGGCTTATCGCGCAACATGTCATAGTACGGGAATGGATTTTGTATAACGGCTGGCTGCTCTAGGTCTCGCGCATGAAACTCATCACCAGATATGACTAATTCATTTTTCATTTTAATTCTCCTTATAATGCCTTAAAAGCTAAGTGGCGTAGAAACCGCCATCGATTACGAGTTCAGCACCTGTCATGTAGCGACTGGCGTCAGAGGCTAGATAGATAATCCCTGCGGCAATATCCTGAGGTTTTCCAGACTCACCCATAGGTACTCCAGCCAAAAAACCAGCTTCAGCGGTTTCCATATCAGGCACTACACCCAAATCGACCAACTGTTTTAGGAATAGAGTTCCCATATCACTATCAATAATGCCCGGATGAATTGAGTTACAACGCACCCCGGTGTTGAGCATCGCGCACTCGGCGGCAACAGACTTGGTAAGCAAACGAACAGCACCCTTGGACGAGTTATAGGACGCTAATGCAATACTCCCAGACAAACCCATAACTGAGGAGAGATTGATAATAGAACCGCCCCGGCCGCTTATGCCCCCAGGGCGCATTGCCATTGAGGCATGTTTGCAACCGAGTAAAGTTCCAGCTACGTTTACGTCCTGTACTTTTTTAAATTCCTCTACATCAAGGTCAGCCAAAAGCCTCATAGGCACAATCGCAGCGGCGTTCACAACAGTGTCTAGACCTCCGAAACTATCAACAGCCATCTTCATTGCGGCTTCCCAATCGGACTCATCGGTTACATTGTGCTTAAAAAATTCCGCATTAGCGCCGCGATTTCGCAACTCATCACGCAGAGCAATTCCTCTGTCCTCGACAATATCTGTTATCAATACTGAGGCTCCAACCGAGGTAAGCCCTCTGCAAATTTCGGCTCCCAAAGTGCCAGCCGCTCCGGTTACAAGAGCGACTTTTTCATCTAGGCTAAATGCATCTCGATAGTTAGTAATTTCTGACGTCACAGGATCTCCCCCCACAATTCGTTGTTGTTATTAGATATTTTTTATTCTTTAGCTTTCTGGTTGGTGCTTCGACACACTACCCCTAAAAGCTGTCATTTATTCATAATATCGATGTGACATATTAGTGTCAACAATAAAGTTTCTTTAATGCTTATATGTTGATTTGCCGGTTTTTATTGCACCAAAACCTAGACGCTACCTGGCTTTTTTGGAGATATTGGGCCTGATATTCAATCTTTTATACAGATTAAAAGCTGGCGTTATAGATGCCTACCGCGGGCTCAGTGAAAGGCAAACTAGATAGATACCTGAGTAACCAGCACTAGATATTATGGAGCTTCCTGATGTTCAGAGTGCATCTGGTAAGAATGGGAGCCAAATCCGTATGACCCCCTATTCTCGACCGAGCAATTATTTACTCTATTTTCTCATCAGTTAAAGACATACCAATCAGAACTGATAGGTCAATCGGAAGGCAACTTCTTCGACAAAATCAAATGAAGACATTGCATCCATATTGTCATTACCGCCGCCAACAAAGTTGGCAAACAGCTCAGCACTTACAGATTTGCTTGGCTTGTAGCGCAAACCAGGCTGCACCAGGTAACCGCCCTCAAGATCCCAAAGAATGGCTAGATCCGCACGCCAGAGAAGACTTGGCGAAGGCTGCTGCAAGGCAAACGAAATCGCGTCATATCCGCTGCGACCTTTTGGCTGAGTAAAACCTGGATCCTCAGTCGTGGTCATACCGTAACCATCAAGATGTCGACCAAACAGGTCACTTTCGGATTTATGCAACCACTGGAAAACCATGTAGGTTGCAGGGAAATCCATAGAGAAGCGATGGTACTTTTCCATCACGAATGACGTGATATATTCGTCTTCCACAAGATAGTCAGCACCAAGTAGCGATGGGTCAGTAAAGGTTTTGTTAGGCGTATATGTTGCTTCAAAACGAACAATTAATTGATCAAGGAAAGAATCAGGCTCACTGAAGAACATGTAGTTCAGACCAAAACCAAAGATATCTTCGCGATCATAGCGACGCTCAATATGGCCTCGCAGATCACCCAGACCACCTGCAGGTGCAGAGAAAAAGGCATCCAAAATAGTCGTCGACAGAGCGTAGTTATCAACTGGCGTGTTCGCAGGCAACCCTAGCTGACCCAAGACGTCATTGGTGAGAGCCTGGGCAACAGGAAAGTCATCTAGTAGGCCCTGTAAATTAGCGCCGTTTAGGCGAGACCCAGCGGCTTCATTCATCCATTGCTCGGCAGTATAGATACCTATACCAGAAAACGGTTCAAACGGAGTCATTGATAATGCGGCTCCGATTTGTCCACCGGGATCGGCTATCGCAGCCACTTCTGCACCCAGATGTTTAACAAAAGGATCGACACCACTGGCAGCCCAGCGATATACGCCGTCGGGGTTATAACGGTTGGTATAGGTAAGCTGTAAACCTAATTCACCAATTTGACCTCTGAGACGTGCACCAAAGTTCCACTTATCATCGACCTCATCGAAACCTGCCTCAGTATGAACGACAAAAGTTGAGGTAATAGCGTTGTAGGGTGTGTTCTCATTAGACATAACTGAAGGCTGGAACTCCTGAGCCCAGGCCTCAATTTCCCAGTCATTTTTGAATGAGTAACTACCTCGCACGCCTAAAGATGGTACGCGTTTGTCGGAGAATTCTTCAGAGGCCCAGTCAAATGCAGAATGCCTGCGCAGATCAAGTCCGTTAGGATTATCCAATACTCTAAAGAAGAGTGATTCACCCCAGGCAATCTGCTGATTACCTACGCGCAACCACAATGGACCATCGCTGTAGTCTAAATAGAATGAGGGTAAATCAATCGCGTAGTCTTCACCACAAATTTCAAGCCTTGTCGCACAGTCACCGCGAAGAGGAGTCTCGAAGTAATTGGGATCACCGCCGCCAAAGGTATCGTGATTATCCCATGCATAAAGTGCTCGCACCTTACCCACGAACTTTAGGTTATCACTAAACCTCACATCGATATCTAACTCTGCCCTGGTAAACATCAGGTTCCAGTCATTGGTTTCATTATATGCCTCGGGCCTGGTCGTCATACCTTCCATCCCAAAAGCTTGCTCTACTGTATTCGGTGTAGCTACACCGTTGTAAGCGTTACCAGCCTGATTCCAAGGATTCTGCTTGTCGTTGTCCAGGCTAAAGGCCCCTTCCTGACGCACAAACCCTGACAAATACCAGTCAGCTGAATAGGCCAGCTGGGTAGGAATTAGCAAGGCTACCGATAGGGTCCCAGTGAGAATTGTTTTAATTTTCTTTAGTTTCCACATTATGTCTCTCCTAATAATTAGATCGATTATCAATTTTTATTTTTATCTAATTGCAACTTAATCAAACTTCCGCCATGGCCAGCGAGCAATACAGAACCACCCGCCAAGCTACCCCCGTCAATTACCGAAAGGCCCTGATACCAACCGGTGGACAGATCTCCTTTATTAATCTGGCGCCACTTAGCTCCGCTGTCAGTACTCTGCAACATATTTCGGATCCCAGTGACCAGCACATCCCCGCTCCCTGAGGTCCAAACATTCAGCAGAATGCCGATGCCCGGCGAGTCAATATGTTTCCAGGTCTGACCTCCATTAGCTGTTTTAAGGACCTTGCCATTCTGGCCTACAGCAAATCCAACACCGTTAGCATGCAAACTCAGACCAAACAGTGAGGCTTCGCCGATATGGGTTGTCTCCCATGTATCGCCCTGATTAGCAGACTGGATTACCATTTCAAACTCACCCACAATCGTCACTATTCCAGCATCAGAAACATCGACGTCATAGAGGTGTGGTTCAAAAAAGTCGTTGGTTAGCTTGGGCCAATCCAGTGTTAGGGGCTCCCAACTCAAGCCGCTGTCAGTGGTGCGAAGAACAGTGCCAAAACCTCCCACAGCGAACCCTAAACCATTGCTCGATATTTCACTTACGCTCAGCAATCGTTCATTTGTATTGGACGTAACAGGCAGATAAGTTTCAGTAGTGCGGCGATAAATCGCGCCTTCCTGACCCACAATAAGGCTGACATCACCAACACAGCTAACATCCAGCAATGCGTTTTCAGTGAATGGCTTTAACGCAGCCCAGCTTCCCCCAGCATCATGACTTTCCAGGATCAGTCCCGCATCACCCACGGCAATTTGCTGAGAGCCAGATACACATAATCCGTAGAACGCATCATGGGCCGTGCCTTTATAGACCTGCGTGGGATTGCCTAGGGAGACCCCTGGTAAGAACATACCAAGGGAAATCGCTAAAGAAGTCAGTAAACGGAAGTTCATGAATTAGCTACCCAGTCGTCGTATAGCAGGAATAGTCATGTACTTTTCGTACAGTCCTTCCTGATTCCAACCAGACTTAAAGCCACCGCGAATTTCGTCCGCATGGTAGAAACGGCTCATTCGATCAGTCTGAATATCATGCACGTGACATTTGGTCCATGACCAGCCGGGATGATCGCCGTCCATCTTCACAGTGTCGCCATCGATAAACTGGCTAGTAGTGACCTGTACAGATTTCCACAGCTCGCCACGTCGATCGTAGGTTACACAGGCCACAAACATCATGGTTCTGGTATCTAACCAAACACGCTTCTTACCCACAGGAGCGCGAGGGAATCCGGTTGGCTCAAGATCGATAACCAGCACCTCGGGAATCATTTCCATAGTGGTTTCAAAGAAGGTTTTACCCTTAGGACCGCCGTGCACAGATGGCTCAGAATTAGGATTAGAACCATGCCAGTTTTGGCTAACGCCGCCTAACATGGGCTGTCGCCCAACAATTTTATAGTTGCCCCAGGTCAGCATAGGATCGCCAGCACACCAACCATCGGACAGGAACAGAGTAATACCAGGAACCAATGGCTCAAAACGCTGACTTGATGGGAATCGACGCACACGCTTAAAGGCGGGTATATAGCCATACAAATCAGGGAACTTACGCTGATCGTAATACCAGGTATTTACAAATGACGTACCGCGTGAATCATTAGGATAGGTAAACCAGATCGCGTTATAACGCAGCAGGTCTTCACGGCCTTCGATATAAGGCGAATCACTATTGACTAGGCCAACAGTGTTCTGCTCCGCCCAGACAAAATCGTACTGATATTGCTCACTGCCATCTGGACCAATGTCCCAGTCACGGATAGCGTACATAGCCGAATCATGACGACCCCAACTCAAAGTAAGATTAGCATAGGCTTCAAGTCCGGTTTTAGCATCAGGAAATGGATTGCCACCAATCCATGGCTGACCATCCTGAGTTACAACATTATTATTCTCATCTAATTTTGCTTTACCCTGATTCTTAATTGTTGCCTCAAGATATTCAGCAGGATATAGCTTGGTAACATCTGTTGTAGTCTCAACAATTTTTATCTGACGACCCTGCTCCGCAACTTCAATATATGTAATTGGGTCGAGCAAGTCTTTAACATGGGCAACATTTTCTCCGGTAAGCATATCGCCAACCTTAATTTTGCCTTTTGTGTAGCTTTCGATCGAAACCAACTCATCCGGAAGTGCCTCACTAATGTCCTTTGCTTCAGCAATAAGCGGCCATAACGGAGCAAGAACACCAGCACCAACTGTTCCCTTGGCAACCTTATCGAGAAACATTCGTCGACTATAACCATGAGTATTATTTTCATTATCCATTTTTATTTTTCCCCTTTAAATATTACTTTTTATAAGTTTTTAACTTTTTAGTTTTTAAACAACTGCTATAGATTGCTATTTGTTAGCAATCGCGTCTTCCAAGAACTCATCATTAACAAATGAATCGTCTTCACCACTACCAAGCAATCCTTTGACTGTCATAAATCGAGGCTTAATAAACCATACTTCAAGGGGAAGTATGATTAATGCTACAACCATATTTATTAGCATAACCATCACCAATAACAGCCCCATATCGGCGAGGAACTTCAACTCTGAGAGGTAATACCAAGGTAAGATTGCAATAAGCACTATCGTTGCAGTAAAGAAGATCGCCTTACCAGTGGTTACAACTGCTCTGTTAATGGCCTGAGCATGGTTATTACACTTACTGTATTCCTCGCAAATCCTACTTAGCAGATAAATGCCGTAATCAATACCGACGCCAACACCAATAGCTGTAATTGGCAGCGTATTAACATCCAAACCTATACCGAGTTGCACCATCACGGCACCGAGAAAAATATTCGAAATATTGACAGGAATGAGTAGCAAAACTCCCGCGACAATCGAGCGATAGGCATAGCTGCAGGTGACTAGGATTACTAAATTGAGCAATGCCAAAATGATCCATTGATAATAATCGACCGTGTCGTTGATGGACTGCTGCAACGCAATAGTGCCTGTCCCTAAGCGTATATTAAAGCTGTCATGCTCGAGGCCAATTTCATCTAATGCTGCACGCGCCTGCTCAAGTGCTAGATCAACAGTTTCCTGTTTATTATCTTTGTACCACAGAGATACAGTGGCATTTTGTTGGACAAAATCAGTCACATGTAAAAACGCTTTGGGGCCTGTGCCGATCATGACAGCGCCAGATGCCGCAGTAACAGCCTGCTGACTTCGGTCGAGTGGAGACCATTTGGGATTACCACCACTGAACAAACGATTTGCTTCGGGTAAGTAATCAGCAAACGATAGTGTTGCCACAGGCGGATTTTCCTGATTTTCTAGATTTCTCTGCAGCGCCAACATTGAGAAAACTGTGTCGCTCTGCCTTGCTACACGGCTCGGGTTGTTAATGTCTTTAGCCTCAAAAACAACTTCAAGAGTATTTAAACCAGCAAAGTTCTGATTGATTGCAGTTACAGCAACATTGTATTCCGAGTCTTCCCAAAGCAGACTAGTGCCCTCTACAGGATTACCAACCTTGATCTGCAGCACCTGGCCAATGCTAACGGCCACAAGCACCACAGCGACGGCTGCCGTTACCTTACCTCGAAAGCCATGCGAAAGAGTTGAAATTGCCGCTAAAACACTATGCATAGCACGGTGCCAAAATTGACCGCCGCCTTTGTCAGCTCCGCTTATTACAGCTGCATTCTTGGGCTCAGGGAGCATTGAAAGCATGAGGGGCGACAATAAAACGTTGGTTGGAAACAGGATTAAGGCCCAGAATCCACAGAATATCGCAAATCTCTCCATCGCCGGAATGGGTGCAACTATGATCAACAAAATACCTATGGCATCGGTAAAAATACCCAAGCCGCCGGGAGTCATCATCACTCCCAGCACAATTTCGGCGGCCTTTTTCTTGTCGCCAACCTTTGGATAAACCTCGTAATACCGCTCGATAAATTGAACACAATGACTAAACGAACGAGCCACAAGTAACAACGGCACAACCATTATTAAGGGTTCTATTGGGTAACCTAACCAACCGACAAAACCGAACCCCCAGACCGCGGCAACAGCACTGGTGACAACGGGTATAACCACTCCCACAAAGTTGGACATGTAGATAATCAGCGAGCCTATAAGGGCAATAATAGTGACACCGAAGATCCCTAGCATTGCTGCTTGATGACTATAAACCCAGCCAGAGAGCATTGGCTGGCCTGCAACATGTATCTCATGCATTTCATCGCGCTCGCTTTCGACCAAACCCTGGACGTAGCCAAACAACTCACCATAATCAACAAGCCGCTCAATGAAAGTCGCTGTAATCAATGTGGCAGATTCATCTTGAGAGATTAGAAATGCTCGAGCATTGGGAGCCTTCCTAACTTTACTGCGGAACTCTAGCATCTCCTGATCGCTTGACGGAGAGGCATCACCCATCAGTGGCTGACTCTCAATACCAAAAGGAGTGGCCTCTGAATACCGCGCCTTTTCAGTAGCTATAGAAAGTATCTGATCGTGATCTACTCCGGGTGCTAGATCTATGTCACGGGTAATGTCCCAGACTTTTTGCAAAGTCTCCGAATTATAGATACTACCCTCTTTATTTTTGACCATGATGGTTATCGTAAGTGGATTACCAAAATTAGGATGGTCTGAAAAGGTCTCTACGAACGGATGATTTTTTGGTAGTAGATCTGAAAAGATGGTGCGCAATTCTACAAATTGCAACCCAATAGCAAACAACAATGTGATCGCCCCGAGAACAAAAAGCGATAGCGAAGAATTTCGCATTATTAGGCTGGCTAATCTTGCCTGTAAAGGTTTGAGCATTTTCCCCGATCCTACTTATTATCATGTCGGTCGATGACGGCAGTTCTTGATCAATAACTGGCGGCCCGATGACTTTATTGTCTTTAAGATACTATACTATTCGTAAAGTGTCCATTTGATAGTTTTATAGCACAAAGATACTACGTAATTTAAATAGTGTCCATATGATATTGTTAAATAATGACGCTTTTTGTTTTATAGGCGGGTTTTTATGGCTTTTCAAAGCGCCCGGTATAGATGATGATGGGTATTTATGGAATCAGAGGCGTCAATTTGATACTAACGTCGCGTTCGAGAAGACAATACAATTAGACTATGACCGTTGATTAGCCTAATCGCTAAGAGAATTAAAACCCAGTTTATTATTGGGCACTCACCACCAGGTTATCACGATGAATCAACTCCTCATCTTCGCGGTAACCAAGAATACTGGCGATCGAATCAGTGCTCTGACCTCTAATACGCGACGCTTCATCCGAATTGTAATTAACTAGCCCCCGAGCGATCTCAGTGCCATCGCTGTCGACACAGCTTACCAAGTCACCTCGAGTGAAGGTACCCACGACTCGGCTAACACCAACTGCAAGTAAACTGCGACCCTGTTTAGTTAAAACCTGAACTGCGCCAGCATCCAGAACCAACTGCCCCTTAATTTGCAAGTGACCAGCCAACCACTGCTTGCGGGCAGCCAGAGGCTTACAGTCGGCAGATAGCAAGGTACCCACCTCATCGCCTGCGGCGATGGCATGCAAAATATTCTGATTGCGCCCACCGGCAATCACGGTGTTGCATCCAGAGCGAGCGGCGAGCCTAGCTGCCTGAAGCTTAGTCACCATACCACCGCGCCCTAAGGTGCCACTACTACCGCCCGCCAAGCCATCTAGAGAAGAATCTGTAGCCATTGCGTTAGTAATCAATGTGGCATTGATATCGGTATCCGGATTAGCGCTATAGAGGCCATCTTTATCAGTAAGAATCACCAACATATCGGCATCAATTAGATTAGCTACCAATGCCGCCAGGCTATCGTTATCACCAAAGCGAATTTCATCGGTAACCACGGTATCGTTTTCATTCACAATGGGGACAACATTGAGGCTAAGAAGAGTTTGCAATACTCCCCGTGCATTTAAATAACGCTGGCGACTTGCCATATCATCATGATCGAGAAGAATCTGTGCGGTATGGCGACCAAAGCGCTGAAAGCTACTCTCATAGGCTTGAATAAGACCCATCTGACCGACGGCTGCCGCCGCCTGTAGTTCATGAATACTCTCAGGTCGCTGCCGCCATTGAAGGCGCACAATACCCTCGGCAATAGCCCCTGAAGAAACTAGCACGACCTCTTTGCCCTGAGCCATCAACTCAGCAATTTGATGAACCCAGCCGTCAATGGCATCACGATCAAGACCAGCGCCATTATTGGTGAGTAACGCACTACCAATTTTAACAACCCAGCGTTTGGCATCCTTAGCGATTTGTCTATTCATTTATTGCTACTCTCTATAGGCGCGGCGTTTAGACTGAGGTTATTCTGCGTAAACCACTTCCATATCATGATCGTCATCATCTTCATCATCGCCATCTGACACGACTGTCTTACGTGCGCTGCGGCGATTATCTGCCAACTGTTGAATACGATCACGAGCCTGCGCCTGAATCTCTAAACGGCGACCTTCGGCCTGTTCTGCTAATTCAGGATCTGCTTTTTCTTCTTCGCGATGGCCGTCAATATAATCCATTATTGCCGCGCACAGAGCCTTAGTCCCCTGCGATGCCAAACCAGAAATTCGAAATACTGGACCATCCCAGTTAAGGTGGTCAACCACCTCTTGGCAGCGAGCATCCACCTCATCTTCAGGTAACAGATCGACTTTATTGAGAATTAACCAGCGATCACCCCCGGCCAGTGTCGGACTAAATTTGGCTAACTCTTGCTCGATAACTTGAGCATTTTCCCCCGGGGTACTGGTGTCATAAGGCATCATATCGACCAGATGTAATAACAACCGCGTGCGAGTCAAATGCTTCAAAAATCTGATACCCAGGCCCGCACCCTCTGAAGCACCTTCGATAAGACCGGGTATATCTGCAACCACAAAGCTCTTATCTCCACTCATGCCCACCACACCGAGATTAGGTACAAGGGTGGTGAAGGGGTAATCAGCTACCTTGGGCCGCGCGGCAGATACTGAACGTATAAAGGTAGACTTGCCTGCGTTGGGTAAGCCTAGCAGACCCACATCCGCCAGCACTTTCAGCTCAAGCTTAAGCGTTCGAACCTCACCCTCTTGACCTGGGGATGTTTGCCGTGGTGCGCGGTTAGTACTCGATTTGTATCTGGTATTACCCAGACCATGAAATCCACCCTGAGCAATTTTTAACTCCTGCCCCAGCTCGGTAATATCACCTAGCACATCACCAGTCTCATCATCCAGTACGGTAGTTCCGATGGGAACCTCCAGTATAAGATGCTCTCCACCGCGACCTGTGCATTCTGCGCTACTACCCTGCTGCCCGTTCTCGGCCTTAAAATTGCGCGTATAGCGAAAGTCGATCAGAGTATTCAACCCATCAGCACCAACTAGAAAAACACTGCCGCCATCACCCCCATCACCGCCGTCTGGCCCGCCTTTAGGGATATATTTTTCACGGCGAAAACTCAGACAACCATTGCCGCCTTTGCCCGCGTGTACCTTTATTATTGCTTCATCAACGAATTTCATGGAGATAGTTTACAGTTGCTAGTAGGGTCTGTCATTGTGGGTTTAAAACCTATGCCAATGGGCATTAAAGCTTCTTAGCTAAAATCATCGCCCATAAAAAAAGCCCCGCGTGGGGGCTTTTAAAATCGAAGGGTAAACTTTACGCGGTGACCACTTCTGCATATTTGCGGTTCAACGGGCCTTTCTGCACAAACTGAACAGTGCCAGTCGATGTTGCAAACAAAGTATGGTCTTTGCCAATGCCTACGCCGTTACCAGGGTGGAACTTGGTTCCACGCTGACGAACGATAATACCGCCTGCATTAATTGACTGACCGCCATACACCTTAACACCAAGGCGTTTGCTCTCTGAATCGCGACCGTTTCTAGTACTACCACCTGCTTTTTTGTGAGCCATTGCTATTTCCTCTCAGGATTAACCAGCACTAATGCCAGTAATCTTAACTTCGGTATACCACTGTCTGTGGCCCTGTTGTGTGCGTGAGTGCTTACGACGACGGAACTTGATAATGTTCACCTTATCGCCACGACCGTGAGAAATGATCTCAGCAGACACCTTACCGCCTTCTACAAGGGGTGCACCAATCTTGACTTCAGCACCTTCGCCAACCATCAAGACTTCTTCAAAATCGATATTATCACCAGTCGCCAGATCAAGTTTCTCAAGACGTAAGGTCTCTCCCTCAACGACTCGATGCTGCTTTCCGCCACTTTTGATTACTGCGTACATTTTCTGCTCCAATTCATATTGGCCAATGAAGGCCAGATTCCATCGCTTAATTTCGTTGGGATATTAGCCCCTTCGCGAGGGCGGCAATTCTAATAGAACACCCCAGCCTTATCAAGTGTTTAAACACCTAAAAAGCAAGTAATCGTCAAGGGCTCACTGTCACTCAGCCAACACCGCCATTATCGGAGCCTCTCAGGCTTAGTTATTGAGGTTTTTCAGCCAGATAAGTGATCCATTACGCCCAGTTTTTGCATCTCTGCGGTATGAATAAAACTGTTCGACCTGCGAATAGGTGCAGTACTCACCACCATAGACATTTAAAACACCGCAGGCCTTTAATTCAGCGCGGGCCAACGCATAAATATCCGCCATATACTTGCCCCGATGCAAACCGCGCACAAAACTCTGCTCTATCGCCTGCCTATGCTGGGGGCTCTGCGCCCCTTCGACAAAGGCTTGCAAGACCTCAGCACCTACCTCAAATGCATCTGGACCAATAGCTGGCCCCAAATATGCCATGACCTGATCTTTATCCTCATCGAAGGTCTGCACAGCATTGCGCACTATGCCACTACACAGACCACGCCAACCGGCATGCACTGCTGCAACCTGCGTACCGGAGCGATTACACAGCAGTACTGGGAGGCAGTCAGCGGTTAAAACTGCGCAAACACTATCTGAGGTATCCGTGTAGCTGGCGTCAGCGCGGGGAACCCCTTCAGCCGCTGGAGCATAAATAATTTTAGTGCCATGAACCTGATCCAACCACAGAGGGTTATTAGGCAAATCTAAGTCAGTGACCAAAGTTTGTCGGTTGGCCAATACCGTTGCTTCACAGTCGCCAACATGCACCGCAAGGTTATTACTGTCATAAGGGATCTCGCTGATGCCGCCTACCCTAAGAGTAACCGCCGCACCAACATTGCACGGAGCAGGCCAGTTGGGCAACAACAGACGCTGAGTCATCAGGGTTACTCCGCAGCCAACGCAGCCAGCAGAGTTTGCATATCCTCTGGTAGCTCAGATGTCCAACTAATGGCTTCGCCGGTAGCGGGATGTATCAGGCCCAATTCTCGAGCATGCAGAGCTTGACGTCCAAACTGGCTAAGACTATCTCGAAGCACTTGGGACGTACCCTTGTGGATCCTAAAGCGCCCGCCATAGGCATCATCACCCACAATTGGATATCGAATATGAGCCATATGCACACGAATTTGATGGGTGCGACCAGTTTCTAGCTTGAGCCGCACATAGGTGTGGCCGGCAAAGCGTTCCAGCACGCGGTAGTGAGTACGCGCCTCTTTACCACTTGAAATTACTGCCATTTTAGTGCGCTGTTTAGCATGCCGACCAATGGGTTGATCGACAAACCCGCCGCCAGTCATAACCCCGCTAACCACAGCTTCATACTCACGCTGCACAGTTCTGGCCTGCAATTGCGCCACCAAATCTGTATGTGCTTGGAGCGTTTTCGCCACCACCATCAGGCCAGTGGTATCTTTATCCAATCGGTGGACTATACCAGCCCGGGGCACAGATTCTACCTGCGGACAATGATGGAGTAATGCATTGAGCACAGTCCCATCACGATTACCGGCGGCCGGATGCACAACAAAGTTGGCCGGCTTATTGATCACCAAGATATGCTCATCCTCATAGACAATATCTAGTGGAATATTTTGCGCCAACCAATCACCCTCAGGCTTTAGCGCTGCATCAATGGTAAGGATCTCACCCCCCAAAAGCTTTTGCCGGGGCACCTGCTGCTCACCATTGACTCTGAGTTGCCCTTCCTTGATCCACTGCTGCAGACGTGACCGCGAAAACTCAGGAAACAGCACCGAAGCTACCTGATCAAGGCGGCGCCCACAATCCTCGTGGGGAACGCTGGCCGACATCTCTATGCGTGACTGGTCACTTGGAGCGGGAATGGACTGATTCACTTAAAACTTTCCTAAATATAGGCCTATAATTGCGATGAGAACAATTGGCTTAAAAAGTACGCTGTGGTTAAATACCGGTCTTCGTCGACTAACCACTCGATTTCGTCTCTGGCTGGGAATATTACATGAAAAGCATACCGTTTATTTTGTTGATTTTGAGTTTGTCTCTAACTTCTGGCTGTTCGTGGCTTGGCTGGGGTGATGACGAGACCAGCGGTGATGATGCGGCTGGTTATACCGAGCGAGATTTTTATGAAAAAATCCAGAGCAGTTTAAATGCCAGTAACTGGACAGTGGCCATAACTAACTTGCAACTACTAGAATCACAGTTCCCCTTCGGCAAGTACGCTGAACAGGCCCAATTAGAGCTCATGTATGCACAGCACAGATCCGGTGCCCATGAAGACGCCATTGTTGCAGCGGATCGCTTTGTGCGCCTGCATCCCCAGCATCCCAATGTCGACTATGCGTTCTATGTTAAAGGACTCTCAGAAATAGCCCAGACAACAGGATTTTTTGATTCCTTTATGCCCACAGATACGACATTGCGTGATATTGGAACAGCTAGAGATGCCTTTGGTACGCTGACTGAATTACTCTCCAGGTTCCCCAAAAGCCCCTACGCTGCAGACTCCCGGAAGCGTCTAATCAATCTGCGCAACCAATTAGCTCGCTCTGAAATTCACGCGGCTAATTATTACTTTGCTCGGGGCGCTTATTTAGCCGCTGCTAACCGCGGGCGTTTTGTAGTGGAGAACTTTCAACAGTCGCCTGCTGTGCCGGATGGTCTAGCTGTCATGGTTCAAGCGTATTATATGTTGGGTATGCAGGAGTTAGCAGACAACTCAGTGAAAGTCCTGGCGGCAAACTATCCAGAACACCCCTCTCTCGATGAGACAGGAGCATTTGGGTACGAAAAGCGCCTACTAAAAACCAATGATTCAATCCTAGGGAAAATAACCTTCGGCTTGATCAAACGTCCACAACCACCTGCGTTTGATACCCGTAATATCTACAACAAGGCAGTTCGCGATTCTGAGTCGATACAAAATGATGACGAATCAGCTGATCAGGGCCGCTCAATTTGGAGTTGGGTAACCTTTGGTCTAGCGGACTAAACTTACCAGATCAATACCGGCAATGGGCACAGATGAACAAACAATCGATTATTGATGAAATGCGGGTTCTACCCGATATAGATCCAGATCAGGAAATTGCGCGCAGAGTCAGCTTTATCCAAAACCAGTTAGTAGAATCAGGCTGCAAAGCTTTAGTGCTGGGCATTAGTGGTGGGGTTGACTCATCTACCTGTGGCCGGCTTGCTCAACTAGCTGTTCAAGGGCTCAACCAAAAAAATAACTCTGATGCCTACCAATTTGTCGCTGTACGCCTACCCTATGGCGTGCAGCAGGACGAAGTCGATGCTCAGACCTCACTAAGTTTTATTCAGCCAAGCAAAATCCTAACGGTTAATATCAAGGCTGCAACAGATGCAGTCAATGCCAATGTATGCGCTACTCTCGAGGACAATGGCATGCTACCCACTGTCGAAGCCGTCGACTTCGCCAAGGGTAACGTCAAGGCCAGAGTGCGTATGTCATCGCAATATGAGATAGCTGGTATGCTCGGTGGTCTGGTATTGGGGACTGATCATTCGGCTGAAAATATCACCGGTTTTTACACCAAGTTTGGTGATGGTGCCTGCGATCTAGCACCATTGTTTGGCCTCAGTAAGCGGCAGGTAAGACTGCTGGCAAAAACTATGGGTGCACCGGATTCTCTGACCTTCAAAACTCCCACTGCCGACCTAGAATGCCTAAGTCCGCAAAAAGAAGATGAGCAGGTTCTGGGCATGACCTACGATGACATAGACGATTTCCTTGAAGGTAGAGATATCGATAGCGAGGTTGCCGAGCGCTTGATTGGTATCTATGCCAAAACCCAACACAAGAGACTACCAATTGCTACAATTTACGACTAACTCCTGCGTCTTCTCTCTAGGGTAGCGAGGATA
>Ga0206677_10000059_pt1 | contig 89539 bp, 71 predicted proteins | sample M130m12015metaG_FD_155475 | JGI IMG/M metagenome (GOLD analysis project Ga0206677, IMG submission 155475) | Ammonia-oxidizing marine archaeal communities from Monterey Bay, California, United States - M1 30m 12015 | ecosystem: Environmental > Aquatic > Marine > Intertidal zone | place: USA... | reverse complement strand
CTATATCAACCAAACCTTCAGGTTTAACATGCGTGATTCTCGCTACAAAATAGCTGCCGTCTATATCAATGATACTTGAGATATCTCCTTCATTGGCAGCATCATTAAATAACCATTTAGCGATCGAATTGGGGTTGCTAACTCCAGCAATAATCAATTTACTTTCATTAATCTTGTTGGCAACACGTTTGGTTAAACCCAATTCTTCAGCGACTTCTTCAAACGAGTTATCTCCATTGACCTTTGACAAGAATTCCCCTGCCATCTTATAGTATTCACCATCGGTCTTGGTGCTAGGGAATATTTTTTGATCAACAACAGCAACTTGTATAGTTTTTCTACTGATTTTGGAAGTTGTCTTTCCAATATGTACGCCTTTTTTGGAGCGTGTCACAAAATACCGTCCTTGTGGAGAGGTAAACAAACGATTGACTAGTTTTTTAGGGTAAGATCTATCATTTTTTCTAACCCAGCCCATGTCACCTCCTTTGCCTCTTGAAGCGTCATAATTTTTTCTATTGGCCTCAGCTTCAAATGTGGTTGCTCCAGATTTTATTTGAGCAATTAGTTCTCGGGCATCTTTTTCAGCTTGAGCTGTATCTGAACCTACAACATTGATAAGTATATGACTTCCTCTTACCGATGGTAAGCTGTCTGATCCAGTATCTGTTATTTTGTATACACTGTAAATCCCATTTTCCTGATTTGGTCCAATGACATCTCCTATGTTTGCAGAAAACAAATCATTTTCTATGGATGTTGGGAATGATCCTCTCATTTGATAGCTCTTGTCAAACGGAGTTTCGCTATTCATGATACTAACAAATGCAGAATCATCATTCGCTTCAGAAAATTTCTGAGCGATTTCTTTAGCTTGGTACATCATGTCCATGGAATCCTCTTTTGAAGGGATTACATTTAAACGGATAAATTCAATATCTCTACTAGCATCCTCCTTGTACTTAGCTGAATGTGATTTCACATAGGCAAGAATTTCATTGTCATTTATAGTTAAAGTGGAATCTTCGTATTGATTGTAAGGAATGCTAACAATGGTTGCATTTTTGGTTTGGTTGTTATCTCTTCCAAAGTTTACAGCTTCTAAATCAGTAGTGTAAACTGAACTCACGATCAGTTGATTATATTTTTGAGCAATAAGTCCAGCCGTAAATTGTTGTTGGAAACTATTCCAGCTTTGTAGAGCTTCAGGATTTGAATTGATATCCTCCTTAAGGAAACGAATTAATCGTTGTTTGTCAAATTGATTTGATTCAGGGTCTCTGAAGGATTGTTGAATTTGAGGATGTGTATTATCGCCAATGGTCAAATCTTCTAACTCAGCAGGGCTAATAGTTAATGCAAGCTTTTCATATTCTGGTTCAACTACACGAGATTCAATAATCATATTCCATGCTTGTTCTCTATACTGCTTGGAAATATTTTCGTCAATTGCAATTCCTGGATTATTTTGGATCAGCTGTGCTTTCAGACCTTCAAAAGTTCGATTAAATTCATCATAACTTACAGGTTGTTCAGCTATTTTTCCAATTGAATTGTCATTAGAACCAAAAATACTGGATCCAGTACTAACCAAATCAGTAAGTACGAATGCTAGCATAGCTACACCAATCACAAGGAGTAAACACCCAGTTTGGTTTTGTATTTTCTGCAATACACTCTGTTCTTCGTTGTTATATTTATTTGACATGTATTTCGTCTTTAAAAAATGGAATGCAAATTAAGTTGTTTTGTGCTAAAACTCAAAGAATTATAGTCTTGAAATCTTAATGTTTTCAGTCAGAAAAAACAACAAAAAAATTAGTTTTAAATTGCTGAATATCAGTATTTAATGTCTTTAATCTTTCCTTTAAATAGATCGAGAGTCTGTTGATTTTGCTTGTCTTTGATGACGTAACTGACTCGAGTAGCATCATGATTTGGGCCAGTGTACAAAATAAAATCATGATTAATCTCCTCAAAGGAACGTGTTTCTTTAACTCTTTTAGATCCAAATTTAAAACCTTTTCGGGTGTTAATTTTATAGCTGATTGTGCAAGGTTTTTGAATATTTACTGCCCATTGAATGGTGTCTTTTGTTTGGATTAACGAATGGCTAATTGGATCATTTTCATTAAGTTTTGAAAGTTTGTCAGTAGTGCATGAAAATAGTTCTATGGATGAGTTTTTATTGTTGAATTTTGGGTAAATGACTGCTAGTTTGTGGTCTAGGTAGTCGATATCAATATAATCCCCATAAAAAGAGTTGTTACCGGGGAGCGGAATACTTTTAGAAGTGATTCTGAATAGCTTGTTTCGACTTGGATCTTGGAGATTAAATCTATTCAATGAGATATCATAGAAAAGACTTTTAGAAGATCGCGATTGATCGTAATATGTAATGTAAACATCACTATTTTGTGGGTTCAAAGCTATGTTAGGAAAATATTGGTGTCCTTTAGTTTCACTGATTTGTATTTTTTGACTCCAGGACATTCCTTTGTCTTTTGAGAAGATCAGCCAAACATCGGCATTTCCATTTTCTTCATCAGCCCAAGTAATATATATAATTTCTCGAATGGTATCACAAATAACAAATGGCATCCCGTTAGCCCTAAAAATGTTTGGCATATCCATATCCCACCCTTCAATTTGAGTTGCAATTTGTTGATCCTTTCCCCAAGTTCTTCCTCCGTCAATACTTTTATCAAACCAAATTTTATCGTGACCTGCCCAAACTGCATAGATTTCACCTTTGGACCCAACAGCTGTAGTTGCACCCTCAAGAGTATTATCCCCATCTAAGCAATCTCCAACAGTATCTGATATCGTAATTGCAGTTGAGAAAGAATCAGTAATTGGGATGTATTTTGAAAACCGAATTCTACTAAAATCAGAGTTATTCTTACTATTATATTTATCAAATTCTGTCCATGTAACATAGACATTCCCTTTGAATTTTTTTGAGTGATTATCAGAGCTTAACCATGGCTTATCTTGCATTTTGGGTGGGTTATAACCTACAGAATATGAGGTCTCAGTCCATGGGTTAAGAGCATGAATTTTTTGCACAACGATTCGGTCAAACCAATCGCCATATTTCTTATTCGGGGTTTTGGATAAATGAGCATAAAACAAATTAGTGTCGGTATAATGCAATACAGGGTCGCCATAAACCCCAAGATGTGATTTTCCTTGGATGGTTTTGAAATTATTCTTCCCTTTTTCTAAATAAAATATTCGGTCAACGTTAGCTGCCGCAACTATTTGATTTGAACTATTTTTTGGAGACAATACAACGGTTGGTTCATTGGAGTTTTCGCCGATTGTAACCGTTGTTTGGCCACACAGTAAGGTCGGTAGAAAAAATAAACTAAGACTTACTATTGGTGAATAGAAATTATAATTCATTATTTAATCAGCTCAACGATACCTGAAATAGGGTCACTATTTTTCCCATGCCATACCAAATAGAAGTAGGTGCCTTGTGGTAGTATTTTGATATTATTATCGACTCCACCATTCCAGCAATCGTTGGGGTCGTCAGTTTCAAAGACTTTTTCACCCCATCGGTTAAAAATTTGAAGTTTATATTCTTTACATTCTATGAGTTTCCCATCCATTTGAAAGCAGTCATTTAAGCCATCATTATTGGGAGTGAAAACATTATATAATTTAAATTCAGGAATAACATCATCCAGAATGGTAACTAATTTTTTAATGGAGCTTTCACAAAGTGAACCTTTATTTACAGTAAGTTCAATTTCGAAAGTTCCAGATGAAGGATATTGATAGCTTGGGGTCTGTTGATCTGAGGTGTCTCCATTGCCAAATGTCCAATAATAATTGTATCCACGAACAGTATTATTAGTAATGGAGAGTTGATTATCACAGCCATTGAATTCGACAGAAAAATCAGCATCAGATTGATCAATAACTCGAATGATTTGTTGAGATGTAGAAGATATATTACAGGTGTTGCTATCAATCACGGTAAGAGTAACGGTATATTCGCCTGGAGTTTTGTATATGTGTTTCGGGTTAATTTTATTCGATTTTTCCCCATCTCCAAAATCCCAAATAAGGGAATCTCCAAGGATACTTCGATTGGTAAATGATACATTTAGCGGTGCACAACCAATCATTGGGTTCGCAATGAAATCTGCAATGACTGCAGTTTTTATTTGCAAGTCAATTTTAAATGAGGCATTACTGCAACGAACACTGGGATTAGTCTCAAATGCACTTCCTGATGTTGTAGGGAAGTCACTTACCTGAGTTGTTTGACCATCTGTAGATGGTGGGCAACTGCTACATACACTTTGGTAAATCACTCCCCTTTTATCAAATCGACTAGTTCCTCCATCTACGTGATCTCCTGTTACATCACCTCCAAAATAAGTTGCGTACAATAGGCTTTTAGCGTCTTCGCCAAGCACAATGATGTAGAAATCATTATCATCTGTATTCTTTTGATGGGCATCATCTGAAATAGGCATGTTGTCTGTACTTCCTGGGTGGTTGTTTGGATCTACTGATGATCCCCAACCTGAAAAATAAATGTGATTACAGACGTCTACTAAGAAAGCACTAGGCACTAGATTAGGTTGATTCAAGGTGTTACCAAAAGAACTCACCAAATCAATATTTTGCAGACCAGAATCAATTCTAAAAATGAACTGTCCTTTATTATCTTCTCCGTAGGTGTCTGGGGTTTTATTGATTTGACCTTCAGTCTGACCAGTTGCATAAATGCGATTAGAAGCGTCCAAACCGATAAAATAAATTTGGTCGTACTCACTAGTACCCCAATAAGTTGTTCTTTTTAAAGATTTATCAGATTTATTGAATATTGCAATAATTCCATCAGTTTTTCCGTTAAAATCTGGTGAGAAAACTGTATCTGGAGTCTGTAGATCAGAACTGGTTGTCCCACCCCCAACATACACATTGTTGTAGTCATCTAATTTTATACTGTATAATGCTTCTGATCCATCTCCTCCAAAATAGGTAAGCCAATTTAATGTTTTGCAATCTGGGGTAAGTTCAAAAATTAAACCATCATAAGCTCTATCTTTTATAGTTTGGGATGCATTCTTTGTTACTATATTGTCGGATAATGTGGTAGTTGCTACAAAGATGTTTCCGAGGTCATCTGTGATAACATCGCCTCTAAAATCATCAGAATAGTTATACTTCAAGTTCGAGTTTTGATTGAGTCCATCATTGGACATCCCCCCTATAAATGTCGAACCAATCAGAGTAGTCCCATCTTCGCTAAGTTTGGAGACAATAATATCTGTTCCTCCAGCATGTGTAGAGTCAACACAATTTGTTGTATGAGGGAATTTTGGAGAGTATGTGGTACCCAATATAATTAAGTCTTCATTCTTATCTATAACCAAGCTATGGGGATATTCATCTAAGCGACCACCCAAGTATGTTGCCCACAATAATTTAGAACCCGCACTATCGTATTTGGAAATACTGATATCGCAGGCAAGATTAGCAGGTTGAGAGCCGGAGCCTCCATTATAACTTGTGTCGTATGACCCAGGAGTGACGGGATAGGGTACCAAGGATGCGTCAACAATACCTCCAGCATATAAATTGCCACGACTATCGTAGGTGGCAGTATATCCAAAATTATCTCCTTTAGAGCCTGAATAGGTAGAAAATATGAGTTTTGGGTCGATGATTAGCGGATAGTCTGGATCGAAATCAGACAAAACTTGATAGCCCAAAATATTTCCATCCAAATGATATGATGAAGCAATTTCAATTTTTTTGCCATTGATTAGTTGGTAAGTGAATGGTTTTTCATCACTAATGACACCAACAGATGTGTAGATATTGAGTTGGTTATCTATGATATTTATTGAGTCAGCACCGTCTATATTTAATTTTATTTGATTGATCTTTTCAAGTGTGGGACGTTGAATAATCCATTCATATTTCAAACTAGTTTGGCCGTCTATTCTATAATCTACATCAGAATAAACGTTAGAATATTTTACTTCTCCAGCAGGGTGAATTTTACTTGCCCAATTTTGAGGATTATCTCCAAAAAAATAATTGTAATAATGTGATTGGATGTTAGAAGGTTTTGTGTGAGGAGCATTTTCAAGCCCCATGAAGTACATTTTAATGGCTTGTTTTTTTGGAATAATTGTATTCTTTATCCCTGGATGATCGTGCTTCCATTGGTGTATTTTGTGGTAATCTTCTGGATCGATTAGATCATAGGTCAAACCTTGACTCTCTAAGTACAGATTGCCATATGGAATTTCTGCTCGATATAACACAAGTGGGTGCCACTGCCCTCGATTAGCTACAAATTCATACATTGGATTTTCAGATTCAGTTGCTATCGAATTTTGTTGAGCATTTAGATCAACAAAGCCCAGAAGCATAATCAAAATTCCAATTTCCCAACGCATGAATGAACAAAAATACACTTCGTATGTCGATATAGACAGTTAACTCCTCCAATTAGTTGGTTCAATTTTGTGTAAATGACTGAATTCTGACGGGGGTAAAATTATATTTGTAGCCATTTTACTAAACCATGGAGCTAAACGAACAACAACTTCAACGAAGACAAGCACTCGATAAGTTAAGATCATTAGGGATTGATCCCTACCCAGCGGATGTTTATCCAAAAGATTATTCGAGTGTCGAAATTAGCAAGGCCTTTGATGAAAATCCTGATAAGTTTCAGCAAATATCATTTGCGGGTCGGATGATGCGACGTAGAATTATGGGCAAGGCAAGTTTCGCAGAACTACAAGATGAGCAAGGAACCATACAAGCCTATTTTAATCGCGATGAACTTTGTCCTGATGAGGACAAAACCATGTATAATGATGTCTTTAAGAAGATCTTAGATATCGGAGATATTATTGGAGTAAAAGGCTTTGTTTTTAGAACTCAGACTGGGGAGTTGTCTATTCACGTTAAAGAGTTGACAGTTTTGAGCAAATCCCTCAACCCACTGCCTATGCCCAAAGAGGTTGATGGAAAAGTTTATGATGCATTCACAGATCCAGAGCAACGATACAGAAAAAGATATGTCGATTTGATTGTCAATCCACAAGTTCGAGAGACATTCATTAAGCGAACCAAGGCGGTATCGAGCATGCGAAACTTCCTCAATGAGAAAGGATACATGGAAGTAGAAACTCCTATTCTTCAAGCAATCCCTGGAGGAGCTGCTGCAAGACCTTTCATTACGCACCACAATGCCTTGGATATTCCTTTGTATCTACGAATTGCAAATGAGTTGTACCTCAAGCGATTAATTGTTGGAGGGTTTGAGGGCGTCTATGAGTTTGCAAAAGATTTTAGAAACGAAGGGATGGACCGTACGCATAATCCTGAGTTTAGTCAGATGGAGCTCTATGTTGCTTACAAAGACTACAAATGGATGATGGACACAACAGAGGCTATGTTCAAGCAGATAGCTCAAGATGTCAATGGGACTTCTCAAGTAGTTTTTGGAGAGCATACGATCGACTTTGGGAAGCCATTTGAGCGATTAACCATATTTGGTGCGATTGAAAAATATACGGGGATTGACATCAGTCAGATGACTGAAGAAGAGCTTTTCAAAACAGCTAAAGAATTGGGAGCTGAAGTAGAAGAAAGCATGGGATCGGGTAAATTAATCGATGAAATATTTGGGGAGAAGGTAGAGCACTTACTTATTCAACCTACATTCATAATGGACTACCCTGTGAGCATGTCGCCATTGACAAAAAAACACCGCGACAACCCAAACCTAACTGAGCGATTTGAATTAATTGTCAACGGTAAAGAGATTGCAAATTGCTATAGTGAGTTGAATGATCCAATTGATCAACGGGAACGTTTTGAAGAGCAAGTGAAACTCATGGAACGTGGAGATGATGAAGCCATGTTTATTGATGAAGATTTTCTTACGGCCTTGGAATACGGGATGCCACCAACAGCAGGTATCGGTATTGGAATTGATCGTTTGGTGATGTTACTCACCAACAATTCAAGTATCCAAGAAGTATTGTTTTTCCCACAGATGAGACCTGAGAAAAAAGCGGAGAAAGTAATCGAACTGACTGATAATGAACAAGCGGTAAAAACGATTCTTTCTGAAAATGGAACCCTTGAAATCAGTGATTTAAAAAGTCGAATAGAACTCAGCAACAAACAATGGGATAAAGCCTTGAAAGGATTAGCTAAGCATGGCATCACTCAAGTTGCCAAAGAAGGTGCCGTGGTCTCAGTAAGTTTGAAATAATATTCAATTAAAATGTTATTCGGTATAGACCAATTGGGAATAGCCCAGTTTGGTATGTTGTTCTCCATTCATTCGTAGTTGGGTTATACACTCTGTTGAAGATATTTTTTTGATTGGTTAAATTTTGAATGTCAATGCCCCATTCTTGAGTGAATTTTGGCTTTTGCACTTTATAAGCAATGCGTAGATCAAATCGAATGTAATCTTTGTGCTGTTCCCCGTTTCGCTGACTATTATCTAGAACTACCTCAGCTAATTCCCAGCTTTTTTCTACATCTACAGGGGTGAATCTTCGACCACCATTCATCGTAAATTTAATATCGGTGGTGAGGCTTCCTTTAGCTATTCTGCTTTTTTTATCCATCTTTTGTTTGAAATAAAATTCCTTCCCTCCTAACATATTTAGAGCATATCTGGAATCAAACGCAGTAGGGTGCATATTGCCAGCTTTATCTTCGTATAATGACCGATAGAGTGAAAGGGTATTTAGAAAATAAATGCCTCGACTTAAAAATCGCTCAAAAGTGATCTCTACACCAAAATTTTTGCCTTTCCTGGCATTCATCATACTATCTCGAATGGCTACACCAAAATCAGCCCCCTCATTGAGCAATGAGTAAAATGTATCATTGTTTGCATCAATGGGGACATCAAAAAGCGATTGATAGTAGCCTTCTATTTTTAATCGGGTGTTTTTGCCCAATCGAAAATCATTACCTAAAATCAAGTGATGACTTTTCGTAAAACCAATGTCCTTATTCGCATTAAAAACGCGTCCTGTACTATCAATTCGATCTTCAAAATAGATACGAAAAGGAGGTACTTGACTGTGCAATCCATAACCTCCGTTAATCGTATATCGGGGGTTAACTTGATAAGAAAACGCCAGTCTTGGTTCTACAGAGAAACTACCATTAAAGGTAAAATAGGAGGTATTTATTCCAGCAGTTGTGGTTAGTTTTTTATTGATGCGAAATACATCATTGACGTAGGTTTGGACCAATGAAGTCTTGCCATCAAATTTGTTGGGTTCTACCCAACCGAAAGGTTCACCTGTAATGACATTTCTATCTGTATTGTAAAAGCTGTCCGATAGCGAAAAAAAGTGATGATTCCATCGGAAGCCACCCTTGAGGGTATTTCGTGCACTGAACCGATGCTGCACCATAGCGGCTAAAGAATGTTTACCTTGAGTCGAATTATCTCTAAAAAAACCAGCATAATTAATGATGTTATTGTTTTCATCATAGGCAAATGTATCTAGATGCGTTTTGGTTTGAGCTGCATCGATGGCCACAGTGATTTTAGCAAATGTATTTTTAGATAATTGTTGAAACCTAGAAATTCCAACTACTCCTGTATTGGTAGAATATTTTAAATCTTCTACATCGTCTGCATAAAGGTTGTCATTTTCTGGATCTTGTTCACTTTGAAATAATTTGATATCACTTAATCCACCTAATCCGAAAACCTTGGTGTTTCCTTTTTTACCTGGGAAGTGTAGATGGAAGGATAAATCTTGATAATTGGGTATTGCTGTACCAGTTCCAAATTCAAATCCCAATAAAGAAAATACGCCTAGTGCTGAATAACGATAATTGACTAAAAAAGAGGCTTTATTTTTCTCAGACAAAGGCCCTTCAGCCATCAGTTCAAACCCTGCAAATCCCATTTGACCTAGAAATTCAAATTTTTCATCGTTCCCTTTTCGTAAACCGATATCAAAAACGGCAGCTGTAGCATTACCATATTCTGCAGGAAAGGCTCCAGAGATAAAGTCTGAATTTTCAAGAACATTATTATTTAACATACTAATTGGTCCTCCAGTAGTCCCAGCTGAAGAAAAATGATTGGGGTTGGGGATGTCCACTCCTTCCAATCGATACAAAACTCCTGTGGGTGAATTTCCCCTTACGATAATATCGTTTCTGCTATCATCTGCTCCTTGAACTCCTGCAAAATTTTGTGCCATACGGGCTACATCACCGCGTGACCCCGCATAACGTTGACTTTCTTCAATACTAAATGTTCTGCCACTTACTTTGATGGATTGATTAATGGTTTTGGATTTGTCTTTTCGAGCAGTAACTACAACGGTGTTGGTTGCAGTGATCTCCTCTTTTAAAGCGATATTCAATACAACTTCTTTTGAACTAGTAACCTCGAGTTGGTATAGTCTTTTTGTCTCGTAACCCAACATGGCATATTGAATGTTGTAACGACCAATGGGTAAATCGTTTAGTCTGAAGTCTCCATTTTCGTCAGAAATAGCTCCAAATTTTGATTCGCCAGATCGGGCTTCTACAATGACTCCTACAAGTGGTATGTGTGTATTTTCATCAAAGATGTTTCCGCGAACAGTTTGAGAAAGATTTTGAGCGTTCGCTGATTGGCTTGTGATAGTTAAACCTATGACGATAAAAGAAATAAACAGTTTTTTAGTTTTCATTATCAATAGTTAAAAAATGGGAACTACAAATTACGTTGCTAATTCAACAGTTAAACTACTTTAGATTCTCAGTTTTTTGTCAAAATGTAGCCCGTAATTACACGCGTAGCTTGTTGTTGATCGGTAACAAATTTTTTTGATTTTTCCTTGACTTCGAAAAGTTTTTGTTGATTTTGAATGAGATCATTTATCATATGAATCCAATGATCTTCGTGTGTTATGGCAAATCCAAAACCATGCTCAATGGCATCATGAGCTTCAGGAAATTTTTGATATTGTGGACCAAAACTGATGTGGTTGCCCCATACCGCAGGCTCAATAATATTATGTAATGCACCGTGAAATCCTCCACCAACCAAACTAAAGTCAGCATAACGGTATAATTCGGACAGCATTCCTATGGTATCTAATACCAATACCGATGTTTTGTTGTTAAAGTCACCATGAGTATATCGTTTAGGTGAATAAGATTTAAAAACTTCAAGAATTTGGTCGGTCCGTTTAATATCATGCGGAGCTATGATAATAGCCAAATTCTCAGGTACGGTATCCAGAAGCTTTTTTGTCAGTGCTTCTTCTCTTTCCCATGATGAACCAATAATGAGTAATTTTCTATTAGCTTTAAAATCTTTGATTTCTGGATAATCTTTATCGGTTTTTAATATCTCTGCTACTCGATCATAACGAGTGTCTCCAACAAAGTGAGTTCGCTCGTTGATTTTCTTTAATAACTCACTACTGATTTTGTCTGAGGTGAATAGATTTTCAAACTTTCGAATTAGTTTAAGGTAGGGCTGGCCAAACAGCCCAAATATAAAATGTTCTGATTGAAAACGACCGTTGATCAAATAGAATTTCGTGTCATTTTTTTGGCCATATTGAATGAAGTTATACCAAAAGTCGTATCGAATAAAAAGAGCTTTTTGTGGGTTGTATTTTTTGTAAAATTGTCTGACATTTTTTGAGGTATCCAAAGGGAGATACATGATGCGTGATGCATGGGGTCCGTTTTTAACCTGTTCGTATCCACTAGGGCTAAAAAAGGTGATGACAAAATCTTCTAAGGAGTGTGATTTAGATAGTTCATTTAAGACGGGTATGGCCATTTCATACTCTCCCAAAGAAGAACAATGAATCCAAAACTTTACTTTTCCATGAGTAGGACTATTTGAATTAGAACGTGCAATTAAAAAATTTTTGATTTTTGATGAAAAAATTCCAAAAAATGGAAGTGAAAAAGCGATGAAATTAATGGTAATGTGATAAGCGATTTTAAACATCATTACTTAATTGTAGAAGAATTCTTCGTCCTCTGCTTTTTTAGTGTAGACAGGTACAATAACTCCCAATTTTAATGCAATGGTTGTATCAAATCGTTTATCTAATCCGGAGTCATTGGTATTAAAATTCCACGTGCGACGACCTTGTGTAAACCCCTGATTGAACTCAACACCTGCTCTAAAATGATATCGGTTGTGGTTTACGAGGTATTGGTACCCAACAAATTGTTTGACTGCCAGACCGTAGGTAAGTCTGTCGTAGCCCTTTTCATAATCTCCATTGAGTTGAGGAATAGTTACTTGTGATGAAAAAATATCAATTTTATGCTGCATGAACCCACCTCCTAATTGGACGAGAATGCCTGAGTTTGATTGTACCCTGGGTAGGTTGATTAGGTACCCCAAATTCACAGTAGCATAATTGCCTTTGATAAGTAAGTTGATTACCGAAAAATCTCCGTTTTGGTCTATGATTAGTCCAGATGTTCCATTGATATTACTAAAGATGCCGTTGTCCTTGACCGATCGACCAAAAAACCAATCGTAGTCAATACCTATGGTGATGTTGTTTTTGAATTTATAGTCAATATTCATCCCAATGGAATTGAAGTTATTAAAACGATCCTTCATATCGTCACCGACTTTATGAAAAGCAAGATGAGGAGTAAACAAAAAAGCTTGGGATGTTTTTACCTCAGACTGTGACAATACCAATTGGGGTATTACAATGCAAATCAGAAGTAATATTCGGTTCATAAATAGACCCACAAAGGAAAACTATTATAATGGTATCTAAAAATACTTACTTTGTTTTAACTGACTTTGAGTCAAAATCCCGTTTATGTAGGGACAAAATATATCTTTGCAGTAAATTTAGAAATAAAAACATTGAAATGAAAATAGCAGTTGTTGGTACAGGTTATGTTGGTCTGGTTACAGGTACATGTTTGGCCGAGGTAGGGATTGATGTTACGTGTGTAGACATTGATACGAACAAAATTGAAGGTCTTAAAAAAGGGGTGATGCCCATTTATGAACCAGGTCTTGAATCTATGGTTGTAAGAAACTATGAAAAAGGAAAGTTGAACTTTAGTACATCTCTCAAAGAGAGTATTAAGGATTCAGATGTTGCATTTATTGCTGTTGGTACTCCTCCAGATGAGGATGGTAGTGCTGACCTAAAGTATGTGTTAGCTGTAGCTAGTGAAATAGGCCAACATATGAATAATTATGGCGTTGTAGTCACGAAGAGTACCGTACCAGTTGGAACGGCAGAAAAGGTGAGACATGCTGTCAAAGAAGCATTGGATAAACGAGGAGAAAATATTGATTTTGATATAGCTAGTAATCCAGAATTTTTGAAGGAGGGTGCTGCAATCGATGATTTTATGAAACCAGATCGAATAGTTGTAGGTGTCGATAGCGACCGTGCTCAAGGCATTATGAATAAGCTGTATAAGCCATTTATTATGAATGGTCATCCGCTTGTTTTTATGGATATTCCGTCTGCAGAAATGACAAAGTATGCAGCAAATGCAATGCTCGCAACGCGAATTAGTTTCATGAATGACATAGCTAATTTATGTGAGTTGATGGGTGCAGATGTAAACGCTGTAAGAAAAGGAATAGGGAGTGACCCAAGAATAGGGAGTAGATTTTTATATTCGGGTATTGGATATGGCGGAAGCTGTTTCCCAAAAGATGTAAAAGCTTTAATCAAAACAGCACGAGAAAATGACTACCAGATGCGTATTCTCGAGTCCGTTGAAGATGTTAATGATGATCAAAAGTCTATTCTATTTTCAAAACTTACTTCGTCTTTTGGGGTCGATTTGACTGGAAAGACGTTTGGGATGTGGGGTTTGTCATTTAAGCCTAATACTGATGACATGAGAGAAGCTCCTTCGTTGGTGCTAATTGATAAGATACTAAGTGCAGGAGGTCAAGTGGTTGCTTATGACCCCGTTGCAAGTCATGAAGCTCAACGCATACTTGGCGATAAAATATCCTATGTGTCTGAGCCATATCAAGCATTAGAGCAAGCAGATGCTCTTCTGGTTGTAACCGAATGGTCAGAATTTAAGGTGCCAGATTTTGATAAAATATCTACCTTGTTGAATCATAAGATTATTTTCGATGGTAGAAATATTTATGATAAAAAAGAGATGAAGGAACTAGGGTATGAATATCATTGTATCGGAACAAAGTAAAATATGAAAAGGATTCTAATAACAGGAGGTGCTGGATTTTTAGGTTCACATTTGTGTGATCGATTTATAGAAGAGGGGTATGAAGTAATTGCCATGGATAACCTGATTACTGGTGATATGAAAAACATAGAACATCTCATGCCTCTTGAAAATTTCCATTTTTATCACCACGATGTCTCTAAGTATATTCACATTCCAGGTAAACTAGATTATATCTTGCACTTTGCATCACCTGCAAGTCCAATAGATTACCTAAAAATACCAATTCCAACACTGAAAGTGGGAAGTTTGGGCACTCATAATTGCTTAGGTCTAGCTTTGGCTAAAGGTGCAAGAATGCTCATCGCATCTACAAGTGAAGTATATGGGGATCCTAGCGTACATCCACAGCCTGAAGAATATTGGGGGAATGTAAATCCAGTAGGACCAAGAGGAGTATATGACGAAGCAAAACGTTTTCAAGAAGCAATGACGATGGCATATCACACCTATCATCAAGTAGAAACTAGAATAGTTCGTATTTTTAATACCTATGGTCCTCGAATGAGATTAAATGATGGTAGAGCATTGCCTGCATTTATTGGTCAAGCATTAAGAGGAGAGGATATTACTATTTTTGGAGATGGAAGTCAAACCAGATCTTTTTGTTATGTGTCGGATTTAGTTGAGGGGATTTATCGCCTCCTTCATAGCGATTATGCTTATCCAGTAAATATTGGGAATCCTGATGAAATAAGTATTCTTGATTTTGCTAAAGAAATTATTGCATTGACAGGAACCGACCAGAAACTTGTATTTAAGGATTTGCCTAAAGACGATCCAAAACAACGAAAACCTGATATTACAAAAGCTAGAGAAATACTTGACTGGAAGCCAGAAGTAACCCGTAAAGACGGCCAAAAAACAACTTATGAGTATTTTAGAAATCTGCCCGAAGAAGATTTGTATAAGTATGCTCATCCAAGAGAATTTTAATAAATGGATTTTTTTATTCACGAATCATCATTCATAGACGACGGATCGACAGTTGGAACAGGAACTAAAATCTGGCATTTTAGTCATGTGATGACTGATAGTGTCATTGGCCAAAATTGTAATATTGGTCAGAATGTGGTGATTAGCCCCAAAGTGATTTTAGGCAATAATGTTAAGGTTCAAAATAATGTGAGTATATACACGGGAGTTATTTGTGAGGATGATGTATTTTTAGGTCCAAGTATGGTATTTACCAATATTACGAACCCTCGAAGTGCAGTAATCAGAAGGGATAACTATCAGAACGACTATCGTAAAAGAGGTGCGAGTATAGGAGCTAATGCCACAATCGTTTGTGGTAATAATTTAGGGGAGTATTGTCTCATTGGGGCAGGTGCTGTAATCACAAAGAATGTACCCGCTTTTGCGTTGGTGGTTGGCAATCCAGGTAAGCAGATAGGCTGGATAAGTAAACATGGCCATCAATTAAAATTTGATAATCTGGGGTTTGCCACTTGTGTAGAGGGGAAAGACAGGTATCAACTCATTGATAATGAGGTTATTTGCTTAACTTGAAAAATATTTTAGAAAAGCATTTGTAATATTTCAGTTGTGTTATATTTGCACACCTTTAAGGATTGGTAGTTCAGCTGGTTAGAATACCTGCCTGTCACGCAGGGGGTCGCGGGTTCGAGTCCCGTCCAGTCCGCCACTTAAAAACCCTTGTAAACACTTGCTTTATAAGGGTTTTTTTATTTCCTATAATTAACATATGTTAGTGGGTGTAAGAGGGTATTTTTATATAAATAGTTATATAATTTATTTAGATGTAGCATCATTTAGATTAAACGCTTAAACTTATTGATATCAGAATAACCTAGGTGTACTTATTTAATGTTTTTCCTAATCAGAATTAATATATTTATCATTAATTTCTAATAACATTTATTTCAATCTATTCCAATTAGAATTATACATTTGTTTATCAAATTAGTTCAATGCCTATATTATTAGATTTTGAAAAACCTTTAGAAGAGTTATACGAACAGCTTGAAAAAGCTCAAGAAACTCACGAAAAAGGTAAGGTAGATATGAGTGATACTGTTGCTCAATTAGTAAAGAAAATAAACATCGAGAAAAAAAACCTCTACAAAGATCTTACGGGATGGCAAAAGGTTCAAATATCTCGCCATGCTGATAGACCATACACCCTAGATTACATTTGTTCGATTACTAAAAATTTCGTAGAACTTCACGGTGATCGAAACGTTGGAGATGACAAAGCAATGGTTGGTGGTTTAGCTCAGATTGACAACATCAATGTGATGATTATTGGTCAGCAAAAAGGGAGGACTACCAAACAAAGACAGTACCGAAATTTTGGGATGCCAAATCCAGAAGGATACCGAAAAGCAATGCGGCTTATGAAAATTGCCGAAAAGTTTGATTTACCAGTAATCTGCTTGATAGACACTCCAGGAGCTTTTCCAGGTCTTGAGGCAGAGGAAAGAGGTCAAGGAGAAGCAATAGCTAAAAATTTGATGGTTATGGCTACTCTGAAAGTGCCTATTATTTGTGTAGTCATTGGTGAAGGTGCTAGTGGTGGAGCTCTAGGAATTGGTGTTGGAGATCGTGTTTTGATGCTTGAAAACACTTGGTACTCTGTAATCTCTCCGGAGAGTTGCTCGTCTATTTTGTGGCATAGTTGGGAGTACAAAGAAAAAGCAGCAGAAGCCCTTAATCTTACAGCAGACCAAATGCTCAAAAATAAATTAATTGATGGCATTATTCCCGAACCATTTGGCGGGGCTCATAATAATCCTGAGGCGATGAGCAAGACACTTAAAGCAGAACTTAAAAAGCAGATTAAAGAACTATCTGAACTGAAGCCTCAAAAATTGGTTAATGCTCGAATTAAAAAATTTAGCAAGATGGGGTCATACTCGAATGCTTAAGAGATAGTCTATTGTTTCTGGTCCCAAGTTAAAAAGTACATCTATTATGCTGAGGTTGCTTTCAAAATCCCAGCGATCATCAAAAACTTGAGGGTAACTCGATAATTTATTAAGATCATTATGAGTATACATTACCACTACTTTTTGGTCTAATTTCAGGATAGAAGGTATATGAATACATTTGCTTAATATGCTGAATAACTCCCAATTAAGACCCATAAGTGTAACATGTTTTTTTAAAATGACTTCTTCAATCTTGTAGCCATAATAAAGAAAAAATGGTGATTTACTATACGCATTTTGGATGGATCTCCAAAGCTCAACTTGCCAATTATTAGAGTAATCGATTAAGACTTTATCAAACATTCCTTTTCTTGAGGATTTTTGAGTAGGGATACTCAATTTGAGCCTTCCATTGCTAGTCATAATATCAAATTGAGATAAATATGATTGTTTTTGAAAGGTATGATTCGTATAAATAAAGTTAGATTCCTGATGAAGAATCGCATGCCAATAACTGATATTTCCGATACAATGTAAGTTATTCATTACTAATTGTTTTTGAAAATAATGTGGTATTATTATCTAGTTCATCATTGCAAAGTTCTGTGATGGACTTATTGATTGTCGGATGAACAAAATGAGGGAGAATATCTTTTAGAGGAATGAGTACAAAAGCACGTTCATGCAGATGTTGGTGCGGGACGACTAATTCTTTTTTGTTCGTGATATCAGACTCGTAAAAAAGGATATCAATGTCAATCAATCGAGGGCCCCATTTTTTTGTTTTTATTCTACCCATTTCTTTTTCGATGGCTTGGATTTTATAAAAGCATTGTTCAATGGGAATATCTGTATGAAGATATATAGCGGTATTAATAAAACGGGATTGATTCTCATTCCCCCATGGTGGGGTTTCATAAAAATGGGCAATTACAGGCTTTGATTCAAAATATTTTTCAATTTTTTGAATGGCCATAAGTAAATAGGCATAACGATTTCCAAGATTCGATCCTAGGCTTAATACCAGTTTTTTTTTCATTACCTTCGCTTAGTTTTATGGAGAATTTTTACAAATTTTTACCTGTATTTTTTTGGTTGCTATACAAAGCATATAAGGCTAACAAAAAAACACAACAATTTCCTAAATCTTCTCCAAATTCAGATAAAAGAAAAAAAACGACTCCAAAGCTCCCAACATTTGACGATATCCTACGTGAAATGATGGAGAAGAAAGAAGAGGATACTCCTAAGGAAATTTATAAAGAGATTGAAACTGAAAATTTTGAAGAAGAGCTCGAAGATCCTAAAATCGAATTAGAATATTTAGACGAACAAGAATCAATTTTTGAAAACGAACATGATGCCGATTCTGGCCCACCTATAGAGGAGATTAGTGAAGATATTTCTGAAATACAGCAAATTGGTGATGAGGTGGAAACAAGAAAGTCTTCATTTGATTTGAAATCAGCAGTAATTGCTGACACCATATTAAATCGGCCAGAATATTAAATCAATTTTTTTGTTTGAAGAGCCAATACTTTTGTCCAATAAAAGTAGCGGTAGCACTCAAGGCAGTGGCAAAGAAGAATGCTAAAAATTTATCTAAACTCAGTGCATATGACTGAATAATTTTTTGAACTTCTGATTCTAATGAAAATCGAAACAAGTAGTTGGGAATGCTTTCTAGAAGAAAACTATTTGCAGATACATTGATGATTAAAGCGACAAAATATAATACAGCGAATAGTGAAAGGCGTTTATTATTTTTATCAGTCTGTCTCCAGGTCCAGTATTTATTTAGATTGTAGGTTACAAGCATGCCAGAACAAAAACTCAATGCTTTTGACTCATTCGTACCCATGTATTGCGATAGAATAAAATATACAACAAAGTCTACTCCAACAGCTAATATTCCACTGATGATAAATTTAGTAAGTTGTTTGCCTGCTTGATAAATGGCCATTTAATTCTATGCCGGCAAAAATAGCGTATTATCACGGATGTATGCATTCATGCCAAGTCTAAGAGAGAGGTTAGGTTGCGTATGCCCAGCATCTAGTCCAAAATAGACAGGGTAATCATAAGTTTTGGTATGATCTGAAATGATTTGTAGGGCATTTTTACCAAACGAAATGGAATTGTCATTCATATCGCTCATTCCACCAATAACGAGTGCAGACAATGCTTGTAACTTGCCTGTTCTTTTGAGATTCATCATCATTCTATCAACGTGGTATAGATACTCATCTAAATCCTCTAAAAATAGTATGCAGCCATCGGTAGAAATATCAGATTTAGAACCGCACAAGCTATACAGCATGCTGAGGTTCCCACCAACTAATCGTCCACTAGCTTCTCCTTTTCTGTTTAGCGAATTGTTAGGTAAAGGATAGGACAAATCTTTGCCAAACAAAGCATCAATTAAACTTTGGTTACTGGTATTTTCCTGCAAATTATCAGACCCAGTAATGTTGATGGGCATGGTGCAATGAAGAGTTGGAAATCCATAATTAGCTTGAATATGTGAGTGGATAGCTGTGACATCACTATAACCTAGAATCCATTTTTTTTGATCTATTACTGGCTGAAATTTTAGCTGATCTATTATTCTGACTGATCCATACCCTCCGCGAGAACATAGAATGGCTTGAATATTTGGGTCGTTAATGAAGTCTTGAAAGTCATGAATCTTATCTGAATCAGACCCCGCCATTTGGTCGAGTATGTTGAACATATTGGGACCGAGTTCTACATTGAGTCCAAATTTATTGAGCCATTTAATGGTAGGTTCGACTTGTTTTCGTTTGATGTGACGAGCTGGAGATACGATGCCTACTGTATCCCCTTTTTTAAGATATCGTGGGGTGAATTGACTCATTTTTTAAAAAGCAAATATTATCTTTTATTTTTTTCTTTTTTAACCCCATTCTAAACAAGCCCATCAAAGCCCTCAAAATAAAGATTTTCGAGGAGCATTACTATACATTTGTGAAAAAACAGTATGGATATTAAACTTTCAGAAGAGCATTTAATGATACAAAAGGCTGCTAGAGATTTTGCAGAATCGGAGTTATTGCCGGGTGTTATTGAGCGAGATAACGAACAGCGATTCCCAACTGAACAAATAAAAAAATTAGGGGAGTTAGGCATGTTGGGGATGATGGTTGACCCTCAATGGGGCGGCAGCGGTATGGATACCATTAGCTATGTGTTAGCTATGGAGGAAATCTCCAAAGTAGATGCTAGTGCAAGTGTGGTGATGAGTGTAAATAACTCGTTAGTTTGTTGGGGAATAGAAAAATATGGAAATGATGATCAGAAGGAACGTTTTCTTAAGCCCTTAGCGAGTGGCCAAATTCATGGTGGTTTTTGCCTAAGTGAACCTGAAGCAGGCAGTGATGCAACTAGTCAAAAAACCACAGCAATTGATATGGGAGATCATTATTTATTAAATGGTACCAAGAATTGGATTACTAATGGTAAGACAGGTAGCACTTTTTTGGTAATGGCTCAAACAGATATTGAAAAAGGACACAAAGGGATTAATTGCTTGATTGTAACTTCTGATATGGAAGGATTTACAGTAGGTAATAAAGAAGATAAATTAGGAATCCGTGGGTCAGATACTCATTCAATCATGTTTCAAGATGTGAAAGTACCTAAAGAAAATCGCCTCGGTGAGGAAGGATTTGGGTTCAAGTTTGCCATGCAGATTCTTAGTGGTGGACGAATAGGAATTGCTGCCCAAGCTCTTGGAATTGCAAGTGGAGCTTATGAGCGATCATTACAATATTCAAAAGAGCGTAAAGCATTTGGAACAGAAATCATGAACCATCAAGCCATTCAATTCAAGTTGGCTGATATGGCTACACGTATTGAAGCTTCAAGGCTTTTATGTTTTAAAGCTGCAGCACTAAAGGATGCTGGAGAAGATTATTCGCAAGCATCAAGTATGGCTAAATTGTATGCTTCAGAAACAGCAATGTGGGTTGCCACAGAGGCAGTTCAAATTCACGGTGGGTATGGTTTTGTGAAAGAATACCATGTAGAGCGAATGATGCGGGACGCTAAAATTACTCAAATCTATGAGGGTACCAGTGAAGTGCAGCGAATCGTGATAGCTCGAAGTATCTTGAAAGGGTAAGACTAATCCATCATTTCATGAATGTCTTCGGCAACACTAGCACTAAGTGCAACTCCCATCCCTCCAAGTCTAGCTGCAAGAAATACATGAGGTTCTAATTTTTTAATGATAGGCATTTTTTGTTTTGATTTTCCCATCCCCATGATGCCACTCCATTGATATTCTATAGAAACAGGTCTACCCGTAATTTGCTCTTCAATAAAGCGTTTCAGTTCAGAAATAATGATATCGCTAGTCTCAATTTTATTTGTGGTTTCCCCAATAGAGTCATAGTTTCTGGCTCCACCAAGAAGTATGCGGTTATCAATATCTCTCCAATAATAATAGCCATTATCATAATGATAAAGGCCTTCAATCGGCAATTGGTCCATCTGTTCACTGACGATTATCTGCCCTCGACATGGAGAGATATCTTCATCAACCAAATTCGGAGTAAATGCGTTAGTACACAATATCAAATTCTTAGTTTTAAAATTAACCTGTTGCTGAGTATTAACGGTTATTATATTGTCAGATTCCCAGTTTAGGACCTCTAAACCACCTAATAAATTTATTCCTAAATTCTGAGCATAACTATAAATGGTACGATATAGTTTACCCGTATTGAGTTGGCCCTCGTAATTATTATGAATTGTACCAATTACATTGGGTAGAGAACTATTGTTTTTGTAAGTAAAAACACGTTCAATATCCAGTTCTTTTGATAGTATGGTATTGATTCCTTGTAGGCTGTCAATGGCTTCAGATAACTCATATTTGTTTCGTTGGGTGAAGATTTCAATGCTTCCTTTGGTATGATAGTCAATATTATCATCGCCAAATTTTTTGCGAAGTTTGATAAGCCCATGGTATCTTTTTGATATTAATTCGTACACATTTTCTGGGGTATCATATTTCAGATCATCTAATATTTCGGAGACATTTGCAAAGCATCCAAATCCAGCATTTCTTGTGCTTGCACCAAGTCCCCATCCATATCGATCGACTATCGAAACATTAGCTTTAGGGTATTTTTCCTTGAGATTAATGGCCGTTTGAAGGCCGACAAGTCCCATTCCAACAATTAGATAGTCAGAAGGAGAAATTAGGTATTCTTTTTCCCAGTAGGAGAAATTCATAAAACGAAGTTAATCAGAAAAGTTATTCCTACTCATTGATTATCTATTTTAACTATTCCCTAAATTCGCCCTATGTCAAAACGAATTACATCATTGTTTGGAATTCGATATCCTATTATTCAAGCAGGAATGATTTGGTGTAGTGGGTGGAGACTTGCCAGTGCGGTGAGTAATTCTGGAGGGCTTGGGATCATTGGTGCTGGGAGTATGTACCCCGATATCTTGAGAGAGCATATCCAAAAATGTAAAGAAGCTACTCAATTACCTTTTGGAGTAAATATTCCATTGTTATATCCAGATATTGAAAAATTGATTAGGATAATCATTGAAGAAAAAATTGAAATTATATTTACATCAGCAGGTAATCCAGCTATTTGGACAAAACATCTCAAGGAAAGAGGAATTAAAGTTGTTCATGTGGTAAGTAATGAAAAGTTTGCATTAAAAGCAGAGTCTTGTGGTGTGGATGCTATTGTTGCTGAAGGTTTTGAGGCGGGAGGTCATAATGGTCGTGAGGAGACCACTACGCTTGTGCTTGTACCTCAACTATGCAAAGCCGTCAAAATACCAGTAATTGCTGCAGGAGGAATAGGCACAGGCAGAACAATGCTCGCAGCTATGGCTTTGGGAGCAGAGGGTGTTCAGGTTGGCAGTCGTTTTGTAACTTCTGAAGAATCATCAGCTCACATTAATTTTAAAAAAGTAGTTTTAAAGGCCAAAGACGGGGACACTCAATTAAGTATAAAAAAACTTACTCCCGCACGCCTATTAAAAAATAAGTTCTGGGAACAAATTACTCGTGCAGAAATGAGTGGGGCATCCGAAGACGAATTAAAAATAATTTTAGGGAGAGCAAGAGCAAAAAAGGGGATGTTTGAGGGAGACCTTGAAGAAGGGGAACTTGAAATTGGTCAGATTAGTGGTTATATTGATGAGATAAAACCAGCAGCAGACATTGTTGTTGAAATAATAGCAGAATATAGGTCTGCGTTACAAGAATTGAAACCTATTTAATCACGGGTGATAGACCGAATAAAAAAATACTTAATTGATGGAGAAGGTGAATCACTTGATTACAAACAAGAGATAAGCAGTGCTTCTAAAATTGCTAAAACAATGGTCAGTTTTGCCAATCACAAAGGAGGTGTTCTCTTGGTAGGGGTAAGAGATAATCGGAGTATTGCCGGTATTCGAAGTGAAGATGAAAAGTACATGCTTGATTTAGCTGCATCGTTTTACTGCAAACCCGAGATAGAATTGGAGCTTGAGGAGCACAACATCGGTGGCAAAGTAATATTGGAATGTACGGTCCCAGAAGGGAAGTTTAAACCATACTCTGCAAAAGGAGAGGATGGCAAATGGTGGGTTCATATTCGTAATAAAGATAAAAGTCTTTTGGCTAGTAAAATTGTTGTTGACGTACTAAAAAGACAATCAAGTAATAAAGGAACACTTATCAAGTATGGAAAGAATGAGGAGGCACTTCTTAAATACTTGGAGGATAATGATCGAATAACACTTCAGCAATTCCGTAAGATGGTAAACATTAGTAAGTGGAGGGCCTCAAAAATTTTAGTAAATCTGATTAGTGCAGGTGTGATTCTTAATCACACCCATGAAAAAATGGAGTTTTATACCCTTGTATAAGAACTAGTCATAAAATATTTCTTATTTCAATTTCGTTTAGAATATTATCTTTGTTAATTACAGCTACATGTAGCTTTCATAGATATTCCATAAAATCATGAAAAAAATAAAAGCCAAAATAATCCTAAGTATTTCACTGATACTTGTCATGGGGATTCAAAGTGCCTCTGCTCAACGTTGGTTTAAATCAAGTTCGCTAGAATTTGGTTTAATCGGTGGATTTAGCCATTACAATGGCGATTTAGTCAAATCACCGTTTGAGCCTCGTGCTATGAAGCCAAGTTTTGGTATCATTACACGATACTCGCCTCAACAGAGATTTACTATACGATTGAGTGCTCAGTATGGTCAAATAGAAGGCAGAGATGATTGGTATGAAGATCGAGGCAAAGAAAGAAATCTCAGTTTTCAATCTGACCTATGGGATTTTACGGGTGCCTTAGAATACAATTTTAATACATTGGACAGAAGAGCAAAATCAGGAGTGATACCTTATGTTTATTCTGGTTTTAGTGTATTTAAGTTTAATCCAAAAGCTGAATTTAATTACGATCCAAATGGTCAGATGGCAGCTTACCTAACTCCAGGGGTATATGCAGAACTGGCAGACAGAGATGGTGAAATGGTAGAATTGCAACCATTAGGTACAGAAGGACAAGAAACCACTGAATTCAATGATCGTAAACGATATGCTTTAACTCAGATTGCTATTCCAGTCGGAGCGGGCTTTAAATTTAAACTAAGTCATAATTGGATAGTAGGTGTTGATTACGGAATGCGAATAACATTTACTGACTACATGGATGATGTGAGTGAGACCTATGTAGATCCACAACGACTTACCGCACAATATGGTCCGATGTCCGCAGCAATGGCTGATCGAAGTGAGGTGCTTCACGATGAATTATTAAGAAATCAAAGAGGTGATCCTACCGATAATGATGTTTATGGAATCTTTGGTGTGACCATCATGTATAGAATTTATGGTAATGGGCCGTCATGCCCAACTTTTTAATGGTAAAGTGGGGAATATTATCCATTTCTTAACAAGATAAATAACATCCCGTTTACTTTTGCGTATTGTATAAAGTGCTTAACATTAAAACCCTATTAATAACGCCTATACTTTTTTTGGTATTTGCCATAATGACTTCTGAGGTATCTGCCCAATCATGGGAAATTGGTGGAGCTATTGGTGCATCTAATTATCACGGAGATCTAGCATATAATATTTCTCCTAAAGAAACCCACTTTTCAGGAGGGGTATTCCTAAATTACAATTTCAATGAATATTGGTCCTACAGACCCACATTGTCTTACCTTAAGATATCAGGGGCGGATAGTAATTTTACAGATTACCAACTCAGAAATTTAAGCTTTAGAAATAATATTTATGAATTTTCTAATGCATTAGAATTTAACTTTAAGCCTTTTAGCAATCGAGATATTCATACCAAAACCACCTTTTATGCAACAGCTGGATTTGCTATTTTTATGCACAAACCTGAGGCGTTTTTGGATGGGGAATGGTACGATCTTTCTGATTTGGCTACTGAAAACCAGAATTATAGTTTATTCCAATTTGCAATACCATTGGGGGCTGGAGTAAAGTACGCTTTAACCGATAATTTAATATTAGGCTTTGAAACAGCATGGAGAAAAACATTCACAGACTATTTGGATGATGTTAGTGGAGTATATTCAGATGTTCAGAACTCTAGTGGTTCTATTAATCGATTTGTTGATAGGTCTTGGGAGTTAACACCCGATGGAAGACCTCTGGCGAATGATGGAGATATGCGAGGTGATCCCAATTTAAAAGATTGGTATATTCAGTCTATTTTTAAGATATCTTACCGATTTACCCCAATTCAATGTCCTTATTAATTTACAGATGACCAAAGAAAATATTAATCCCAAACGATTGCCTAAACACATTGCCATCATAATGGATGGAAATGGAAGATGGGCCAAGGAAAAAGGGAAATATAGAATATTTGGTCACGAAAATGGGGTCAAGGCTGTTCGAGAAGTTTCGGAAGGTTGTGCTGAGCTTGGAGTAAAGTATTTGACATTATATGCATTTAGCACAGAGAATTGGAACAGACCCAAAATAGAAGTCAATGCATTGATGACCTTGCTTGTCAAAACCATCAAAAAAGAGACAGGCACGTTAATGAAAAATGGGATTAGGCTTGAGGCAATTGGAGATAGAACAACTCTGCCAAAGGATTGCAGGAAAGAGCTTGAAGAAGCTATTGAATTAACAAAAGATAATGCGAAGATGACGCTAATATTGGCGTTAAGTTATAGTGCAAAATGGGATATAGTGAATGCCACTCGAGATATTGTTAAACGTGCAATTGATGGAGAAATATCCCTGGATGATGTGAATGAAAAATTGATTAACAATACCCTGACAACGCACAAATACCCCCACCCAGAACTGATGATTCGCACAAGTGGCGAACATCGGATAAGTAATTTTTTGCTTTGGGAGATAGCGTATAGTGAATTATATTTTACTAATGTATTGTGGCCTGATTACAGGAAAGAACATTTGCATGAGGCAATATTAGATTACCAAAAAAGAGAACGAAGATTTGGAAAAACAAGTGAACAGTTGGTTTAGAATGACTTTGATAAAAAACATAGGATTATTTTTTGGGATAATATTATCTCTAAATCTGAGTGCTCAATTCTTGGATAGTACTAAAATTATTGTTGACTTTGAGAAGCCAGTTAAATATAATATCGAGGCAATCACAATCAGTGGGAATGATTATACTCCAGATGGGGTGATTTTACTTACTTCAGGTTTGAAAGTGGGTCAATCAATTACGATACCTGGGGATGATACCAAACAAGCAATAAGTAAGCTTTGGAAGAGGAAATTGTTTAGTGACATAGAAATTGGTTTAAATAAGGCTAAGGATGGCAATATCTCCATCAATATTGCTGTAGTTGAGCGGCCTGCACTTTCTAAGTATTCTATCAAAGGGCTCAAAAAAACAGAGACAAATAATGTTAGGGATGAGATTTCTCTTCAGACGAATCAACTTATTACAGAAGATTTAATCAACAAAACCAAATCAGAAATTCTAGATTACTTTTATGAAAAAGGCTTTTATGGAGTAAAGACTTCCATATCCCGAGAAGCAGACCCTAAAAAACCGAATTTTCAGATTCTGAGAATTGATATTGATCGTGGTAAAAAGGTCAAAATGCAAGATTTAGTTTTTGTGGGGAATGAGAATATCTCGAGCAAAAAACTTCGAAAAATTATCAAACCAAAAAGGCGGTACAAAAAGTATAATTTCTTTGCTACCTCAAAATTTGTTCAAGATGAATATGAAGAGACGAAATCGGGTATTGTCCAAGCATACAGTACTTTAGGTTATCGAGATGCCTATTTGTTATATGACTCAATTCAACAAATTTCAGACGACAGGGTAGTTGTTAAAATTGGAATTAACGAGGGTAAAAAGTATTTTTTTAGAAACATAACTTGGGTGGGGAATACAAAGTACAGAACCTCACTTTTAGATACATTACTGGGAATAAAGTCGGGGGATGTTTACGATCAGTCAAAACTAGAAAGTAAGCTTTTCATGAGTGAAAATGGATTTGATGTCTCGAGTTTGTATATGGATGATGGGTATTTGTTTTTTAACGTTAACCCAGTAGAAGTTCTGGTGGAGAATGATAGCATTGATTTGGAGATGAGAGTTTATGAAGGGAAGCAAGCTACAGTGAATCGTGTAAGCATAGTCGGAAATGATAAAACAAGTGACTATGTAGCTTTGCGTGTAATTCGAACACGACCGGGAGATAAGTTTAGTCGATCCGATATACAACGAAGTATGAGAGAACTTGCTCAGCTTGGATTTTTTGATCCAGAAGGGCTTGATGTCAATCCCATGCCTAACCCTCAGAATGGTACAGTAGATATTGAGTACAAAGTAGTTGAAAAGCCAAGTGATCAAATAGAGGCATCTGGTGGTTGGGGAGGCTTTGGTGGATTTGTAGGTACACTGGGTCTAACGCTCAATAATTTTAGTTCAAGAAAGGTATTTCAAAAAGGGGGATGGGACCCAATACCCTCTGGAGATGGACAACGATTGTCCTTGCGAATTCAAAGTAATGGCCCGCAATATCAAGGGTATAACTTCTCATTTAGCGAGCCTTGGTTAGGGGGTAAAAAACCCAATTCTCTAAGTGTGAGTATTTTTCATAATGTTCAATCTACCTTTCAGTTTAGTAGCGATCGACCTAAATTTACCACCACGGGAGGTAGTATTGCTTTTGGTAAACAACTCAAGTTTCCGGATGATTATTTCTCATTTAGTACTTCACTTACCTACCAACGATATGGGTTAAAAAATTGGACATCATTTGGTGCTTCAGAGCTTGGTTTTACAAATGGTAATGCGAATAATATAAGTGTCACAACTACACTATCTCGAAACAGTACCAACCACCCGATATATCCGACGGAAGGAAGTTCGTTTATGGCAAGTTTTCAATTTACGCCACCTTATTCCTTAATTTCAGGTAAAGATTTTTCTGATCCCAGGATGTCACCACAAGAACGATTTCGCTGGATAGAGCTTGCCAAAACGAAATTTAATGGACAATGGTTTCTAGGTATGGGTAATGGGAAACGAAAATTTGTAATCTCACCATCCTATAGATTTGGAGCAGTATCCATATGGAATGAAGATGTGGGTTATTCGCCATTCGAACTATTTCGAGTTGGAGGAAGCGGACTATCAAATTTTGTGCTTTACGGAACGGATATAGTTTCCCAAAGAGGATACGATGAGGGCAGAATTAGTGATCCATTAAATGGTCAACAAGGTCTACCTATATACACAAAATATTCGTTAGAACTAAGATACCCGCTTACGGTTGGGCAATCTTCAACCATATTTGCTCAAACATTTTTAGAGGCGGGTAATGCTTTCAGAAGTATTCAGGAGTTTAGTCCGTTTGACGTAAGAAGAGCTGCTGGAGTTGGAGTGCGTTTATTCCTTCCAATGTTTGGTCTTTTAGGAGTGGATTATGCATGGGCATTAGATCAAGGATTCAGAGATGATCCCTCTCAATTTCACTTCTTTATAGGTCAGCAGTTTTAAGGGGTTCTATCTTCTCATTGAAGAAAGAAACCAAAATATGTGCAGATTTTTGATTAGTGGCTAATGGAACATTGTGTACATCACATAATCTTAGTAGCATAGATATATCTACATCATGTGGGTGTTTATCTAGTGGATCTCTGAAAAATATTATTGCATCCATCTCTCCTCGTGTCACCATAGCACCAATTTCTGCGTCACCACCAAGAGGCCCAGATGCTACACGCTGAATATGGCTTACCCCTGCATCCATAATCATTTTTCCTGTGGTCCCAGTAGCAATTAAGGTTAATTCTTTTCGCTTGAAAAAATCCATTCGTTGTAAAACAAAAGAGACTAGATCAGCTTTCTTACCGTCATGGGCAATTAATGCAATATTCATTTGTTATGATATAAATTCTTTAAAATATTCTGTTTTGAGGAGTGAGGCAATTTTATAGCGTTCATCCTTGGTATCTTGATATAGAGCATCTAATGTCTCGTAGACATGGTCCAAACCAATTTCCTGGCTCCACTCAAAAGGTCCTTTTGGATATGCTGTGCCCAGTTTCATCCCTAGATCAATATCCTTTTTACTCGCAGTACCCTCTTGAACGGTGTAATAAGCTTCATTAATTATCATGCAAATAATTCTAGGAGTTACAAGTCCAACGCGACTTTTTACAAAGCGATGTTCCAGTTTTAATTGATTAAAAAACTCACTTGCAATGATTTTATCTTGGTCATTAATAGCACAACACTCGATGACCTTTCGGTTGATAAATGTAGGCAATGTGTTCATCCCGATAATAGTACACGATGGACGGCTTCCTATCTCAGCATATAACTCTTCCAATTGTATTTTAACAGAACCAACAATAATAAGTTTTTCATTTGCCTGATGATAAACCTGTATCTGTTCGGGACTATCGTCAAAATCGAGATCAAAAATGACATCATACGTGTCAATTTCACTAATTTTGAATGGAATTAATGAATGTTCAGAAATGAGGTTTTTAAGTTCTTCAACTTGATTTACCTGACCTTTAACTGCGATTTTCATTAAAAGCAAATGTAGACTACAATTATAAGAACATGAAAAAAATAATAAACACATCAAATGCACCAGCAGCCATTGGACCATACAGTCAGGCAGTTCTTGTCAATGATACACTCTATTGTAGTGGACAAATTGCGATAGACCCACTTACAAATGATTTGTTATTAGGGTCAATAGAAGATGAGACCGAGCAGGTAATGAAAAACATAGATGCGGTTTTATCTGCAGCAAAGATGCAATTCAAGCATGTGATGAAGTGTAGTATTTTTATGTCGTCCATGGATCATTATGATGAAATTAATGAGGTGTACGCTCGTTATTTTATGAGTAATCCCCCAGCTAGAGAAGCAGTAGCTGTGAAAACATTACCCAAAAATGTCAATGTGGAAATAAGTGTGATTGCTTGTAAGTAGGGATAAAAGAAAAGCCCCAATATGATGGGGCTTTGTGGTGTGGGGCGGGATCGAACCGCCGACACAAGGATTTTCAGTCCTTTGCTCTACCAACTGAGCTACCGCACCTACTTTTATGTAAACCTTTGATTGGATTGTCTTTCCTACAAAAGCGGCTGCAAAAATAAGAGGATTGTTTTAATATGGAAACTATTTGTGATGTAGATATTTAAAATAAATCTAACTCATCATTTATTCTATTTTTGAACTTCATCAAGATGCAGTATATCGAACAATTATTATTTGTTATCGTACTAGGGGTTGCCCTTTACTTTTTTATTAAAAAGATAAAACAAATTCGAAGAAATATCTTCCTTGGGAAGGATGAAACTATCAACGATCAAAAAGCTGAACGCTGGAAGGTTATGGCGAAGGTTGCTCTTGGACAGAGTAAAATGGTCGTTAGACCTATTGCTGGTTTTTTTCATATTCTCATTTACATTGGGTTTATATTAATCAATATTGAAGTTTTGGAAATTCTCATTGATGGTGTTGCAGGCACACATCGTTCATTATCATTTTTAGGTTTGATTTATAACACAGCTATTGGTTTTTTTGAAATTCTAGCTGTACTCGTATTTATAGCATGTATTGTCTTTCTAGCTCGAAGATTTATTGTTAGAATACCCCGATTCCATTCTCCTGAAATGAAAGGGTGGGCAACTAAAGATGCCACATATATTCTCGTCATTGAAATTGTTTTGATGGTTGCCTTACTGAAGATGAATGCAGTGGATCAATTACTGCAAGCAAGAGGGGCTGATCATTATATAGCTGCAGGGAGTTTTCCTGTGTCGCAATATCTAACAGGATTTTTCTCAAATTACGATACCTCAACTTTGATTGTATTTGAACGGGTGTTTTGGTGGTTTCATATTTTAGGGATATTATTTTTCTTAAACTATGTACCTTACAGTAAGCATTTACATATCTTTTTAGCTTTCCCAAATACGTGGTATAGCCGATTGAATCCGGCGGGGGAGTTTCAGAATATGCCAGAGATTACCAATGAGGTTAATATGATGCTAGACCCTTCCAAGGCTGACCCAAACATGCCCCCTCCTGAAAAATTTGGAGTGAATGACGTGACTGATTTAAGTTGGAAAAATTTATTGGATGCATATTCTTGTACAGAATGTGGAAGATGTACAAGTTCTTGTCCTGCTAATATCACAGGTAAAAAATTAAGCCCTCGAAAGATTATGATGGATACACGTGATCGAGCCGAAGAGTTGGGTAAGGCAAAAGATAAAAATGGGTCGAATTATCATGATGGTAAATCACTACATGATTTAATTTCACAAGAAGAACTATTGGCTTGTACTACATGCAATGCCTGTGTAGAAGCCTGTCCAATAAATATTAACCCTGTTGAGATTATTTTTGGAATGCGACAGTATCAAACGCTTGAAAAATCAGCCATGCCTTCTGAATGGGCGATGATGAATAGCAACATCGAAAATAACCAAGCACCGTGGCAATTTTCACCGACAGATCGAGCCAATTGGTCGAAAGAAATTTAAAAAAAAGATTCAATGAGCGAAAAAATAAGTGTACCAACAGTAGCAGAACTTATCGCCAAGGGCGAAAAACCTGATGTGCTTTTTTGGGTAGGTTGTGCAGGGAGTTTTGATGAACGTGCTCAAAAAGTGACGAAAGCTTTTGTTAAAATACTACATCACGTGGGGTTAAAATATGCCATTCTTGGAACGGAAGAAAGTTGTACTGGAGACCCTGCCAAACGTGCAGGAAATGAATTTTTATTTCAGATGCAGGCTATGGCAAATATTGCGACACTGAATGCCTATGAAATTTCAAAAATTGTAACGACGTGTCCGCATTGTTTCAATACTATTAAGAATGAATATCCAAGTCTCGGAGGAAACTATGAGGTGATTCATCATACCCAATTATTACAAGAATTGATTGATGAAGGAAAATTAACTTTTGGAAAAGAGCCCTTCAAAGGAAGAAAGATAACTTACCACGATAGTTGTTACCTCGGACGTGCAAATGGAGTATACGATGCACCACGAAAAATTTTGGAGGCCTTAGATGCTGAATTGGTCGAAATGAAACGATGCCGAAAAAATGGCTTGTGTTGTGGAGCTGGGGGTGCTCAAATGTTCAAAGATGCAGAACAAGGGAATAAAGAGGTTAACATCGAACGAACTGAAGAAGCTATCGATACTGGAGCTGAAATCATATCGGCTAACTGTCCGTTTTGTACGACCATGATTAGAGATGGTGTGAAACATGCCGAAAAAGAAGACAAGATAGAAGTATTGGATTTAGCTGAGTTAGTAGTCCAAGCAAAAGATTTATAGTTCTTAGGGATGAAGTTGAATACTTACATCATTCCGTTTTTATTTTTCTTTCTAAATATTTTTTTACGTTGGGTAGGAATAGAGATTAATAGCCTAGCTGGCGACGAACCATTTAGTGTCTATTATGCTCAAATGGATATCGCCGATATTATTAGGCATTTAAAGTCTGGGAATAATCCTCCGTTGTATGAATTAATTCTCCATTATTGGATTCAATGGTTTGGAATTGATGAAGTTGCTGTTAGAATTCCATCACTAATTTTTACGGCATTAACTGCTAGTTTTATTTATAAAATAGGAAATGACTTTTTCTCAAGATCGTTAGGGGTTACCTCAGCTTTAATTTTTACACTATCCAATTATGCCACCTTATTTTCTCATGAAGCTCGAGTGTATGCTCTTTTTGGATTGCTGACGGTATTATCTTTTTATTATTTCATGCGTTGGCTCAATGATCAATCTTCTAAATATGACTTGGCTATTCTATCGTTCATCTATGCTCTGATGATGTATTCTCATTATTTCGGAATAATGGTCTTGGGGTTGCAGGGTATTCTTGGGGTTATTCTAACAATCAAAAAATTAAAACAACTCAAGAGATACATTCTTGTCTTACTAGGTAGTGTTGTTCTTTTTTCACCCTATCTGTATATCGTTTTTCTTAGGATGTTTGATAGCCTAGACTCAGGTACTTGGTTAAGTCCACCCAACGGATGGGTATCGATGTCATACATTTTAACCTTATTTCTAAACTCACACAGATTGGTCAAGGGCTTCATAAATTTAACACTTTTGTCGTCAATATTATGGGGACTCAGAAATAGGGTTGTATCTAAAAATACCATAGTTGTTTTATGCTGGTTTTTGATTCCTTTTTTTGGAATGTTTTTTATTTCGTATTCCTTTCCGATGTTTCACGATAGGTATTTGATGCATGCGTTTGTGGGGTTTAATTTATTTGGAGGATTAATCATTCATTCGTTTTCAAAAAATATATTGTGGACTGGGGTAATTGCATCTGTTTTTTTAGGATTTCTATTCATCAATAGTTCACGCAACATAGACAATGGGAGGCATACCAGAGAAGCTGTTGAATATGTTCAGTCTCAGAGAGATAGTAATACACGAGTTGTCTTATACCCCAAGTATAAAATGTTGGGGTATTCTTATTATTTTAATAGAGATCGGTTTGAGAATTTTGATCAAGAATATGGTTTTTATAAGGTTGTGGAGGGATTTAAAGAGGAAAATTTTTATGCAATCAATCAATATTCAGAAGCAAGAATTGACAGTACTTGTTGTCAGAAAATTATTTTTATGATGACAGATGCTGGCCCAAAGGATCAATTACTTTCTGATTTTGGTCAAGAATTTGAGTTAGAGGAAACGGAACATTTCCCAGCCATCATTGATATATATTCATTACGAAAGAAATAAGGCTCTATTAATCTAAATAGAGCACGATATTATCTCGTATTTATCGTTGGAGTTAATGGTTTCTACTGTGCTGAATAATTTAATGAGGTGGGTAGTGTAGTTCAGGTGCGTATTTGCTACAATGAGCAATTGACCATCTTCAGCCAAATATTTCTTAGCGTTTTTAAAAAGACTTAAGGCAATTTCAATTGTATTTTCAAATTCGAAATGAAAAGGGGGATTGCAAGCAATTAGATTAAACTTCTCGTCTGTTTTAATGTGAAGATTATTCTTCCAGTGAAAGTGAGTATTCTCCTTAGATAAATTTAATTTAGCGGAGCTAATGGCTATAAAATTATCATCGACAAGATGGATATTGCATTTTGAATTTTGCTTTCTAACATAGGCAGCTACAACGCCATTGCCGCAAGCCAAATCCATGACGTTATCTTGGTCTTTTATTAATGGGATTGACTCAATAAGTAGTTGTGTCCCGAAATCAATTTTTTTATTTGAAAAGACTCCCGGATATTGTTTTATAGTCAGCCCTAAGTCATTCTCAATATTATGAAAATTTAATTTATTTTGGACATCCTTTTTCGGGTGTTTAAGTATGAGTAATCGAGCTTTCTTTTTTGCTTTGCTTTGTGACACATCCTCAAAATATTGCTCAGCAACAGATATCATTTTGGGTGTAAAATTTCGAGTCATAAACCCACAAAATATGATAGAATGAGTCTTTATGGATTGGTGAACATTTCGAAGATAAAACTCAAATAAGGCCATTGATTTTGGGATTTTAATAAGACCTAAATCGGTGGTTTTATTTATTTTTAATGGATTATTCCAATGGATGTTTTGAGGTGGAATTTTATTGATTTCAAAGTTCCTTTTTAATGCTTTGAGTTGGGAGTTGAGTAAAATAACATTATGAGGTTGATAGGAATTCAAGGCACAAGCCAAAGCCCCATATGTGTCATGGTATAGGGTTATTCCCTTTTCGTGTAAGTTGAATGGTTCAATCTCTTTGAGAATCAATTCATCGATAGCACTCCAAGCTCTTAAGGATTTATTTTTGGTTATGGGGTAGCGTTCTAAAGCCCATTTTTTTTGGTTAATCTGCATGCATTGTTATGTTACATACAAAACTAAGGGGATATCTTTCCTTTTTGCTATGATTAAGAGGTTAGGTCTAAAATGACCTCGTGTTTTTCATTCATTTCAACAATATGTTCACTCCATTTTTTGCCATTTTTTCTTCTGTACATGATTAGCACATCTTTTTTAAATTTTAATGTTGAAACAAGTTTTCCTTCAGTATTGTAGAATTTACTTCGACCATCAATTATCCATCTTCTGTATCTTGGCTTTTTATTCCTACCCTCTTCCTCAAATCTTTTGTGAGAAAATTTACTATGGTCAGTTGAGTTTTCGTAGTATGATCTTATACTCTTATCTGTCCATAGTAGCCTGGGGATAAGATGAATTTTACCCAAATCTAAATTTTGTTGCGAAAAGTTAGCCTTAATCTTATGAGAATAGAATTCAAACGAACGTATCGTGATATTCTGTACATCTTCCTTAATCTGAATAGAAAAAATACCGTCCGAATTGGGTCGAAAAATATGTGTATCATTTATAAAAATTTCCGCATCGGAGATGACCTTGCCATATTGATTATATAATGTGCCAGAAACACTAGAATTTGCAAATACCCCTAAACTCACCACTAGTAAAACAATCAGCAATATTGATCCTTTCATTCTCATACTAAGTGCGAAAGTAGAATGACCAACATCCTTAAATTATGATGCAAATCATAAATAAATGTGATATTTCAAAAGAAATAAAGTTTAAGTCCAGCGTTTTAACTTCGGGATATTAAGAGTAAAAAGGTTAGCAATAAAACCCGGGAATCCCATATTTTTTAACTTACCCTTAACAAATTCTTGCATCTTTTTTGGGGTATCAATCTCAATATTTTGGAATTTCCCATGTGCATAACAATATGAACAATAAAGCATGCTTTTAGAACCATCGATGTTTGTGCCACCACCCATTTTATCCTTTTTAAGGGGCATGCCGCAACTTTGACAATTATTATAGTTTTTCATTTATTCCTTTTTGATTTTAGTTTTTCAATGATGAAGTCAGGGATGATTGTATTGGCTAGGTTAACAATTTTATTGTAATATTTCATTTTGTTGCCATCCAATCCTTCCCTATTACTAAATGTTGTTGTTATTCTATTTTTTTGACTGCTATTCAGTTCTTTCTCAGGTCTTCCATTAGTATAATAGTATAGAGCTAGCGATTTTCGGCTATTCCCTTCTGGGCAACTCAATGGTTCAGGGTGACCATGCCAAGAATCTCCAGTGGTAGAGAACATGGCTGCTCGGTTAAATTTTGGGAGTATTTTAGATACGCACTTACTCATATCTTTTTCCCATAATTCCAAATGACCGCCATATTTTTCTTCCCAGTCCTTATTGAGGTAGATTAAAAAATTCACTCTACGATTTAATTGAAGTTTTTTATTCTTGTGAAAGTCTACATGAACCTTTAGAAATCCCCCAGGTTTAATTTCATGAAAACCACCTCCCTCAAAGTACGGATCTGGAATTAATGTCTCTTCGATACCTGTAATTTTTTGTAAAAACTCTAAAAAAGGTTGAGAATTTAAAAAGTGAACTAACTTTTTTGTTTGCAAACCAAAAGAATATTCTCCTTTGGTAGCATATTTATCTTCATTGGGGTTTGCATAGTATATTTTATCTTTGATTTGATCAACGTTAGGGAACTCTTTGAGGACTTCTGTTAAGAAATCTTCGTCAAAGAAGTCATCAATATATATACTCGGAAATGGTTTATTAGTTTGATAAGAGTTCGCCAGTTTATTTGCTAATAGTAGAAGGTCAGTCTTTGAAGAATTTAACATAGTCAATTGAAAAGATAATTAGATCATGCAAGTTTAGTTTTTTGGGGATTTTTCATTTATGATTTAAGTCATACTTCGTGTTGATTTATGTCATAAAATTGATTAAAAGTATAGAATGTAAAAAACACTAATTCTAATTAATCTAACTTTGTGTCATGCAATTGAAATCTATTGTGGATTATCTCGAATCTATTGCTCCGCTACAATACCAGGAAAGCTACGATAATAGTGGACTTTTAGTTGGAGAAAAATCATTAGAGATAACTGGGGTATTGGTCAGCTTAGACTGTACGGAAGAGATTGTTACAGAAGCAATTAGCGAAAAATGCAATTTAATCATAGCTCATCATCCGATCATTTTTGGGGGTATGAAAAGATTCAATAATGCAAATTATGTGCAACGGACAGTTCAACAGGCAATCAAGAACGACATTGCAATCTATGCTATACATACCAATTTGGATAATGTTTACACTAATGGTGTAAATGCTAAAATTGCTGAAAGATTAGGCTTAATAAATACACGTGTTTTGAGACTTAAATCCAATACGCTCCTAAAACTAGCGACATACTGCCCAAGGGAGAATCGTGATATTATTTTAAACGCATTGTTTGATGCTGGGGCAGGCAATGTTGGGAATTATAGCCATTGTTCCTTTTCCTCAAAAGGTATGGGTACCTTCAAACCTGAGGAAGGAAGTAATCCTGCAATCGGGTCTATTGGAAAACTATCTTCTGAAGAAGAAGTTAAAATTGAGGTTATCGTTCCCTATGATTTACAAAATTATGTAATGAATCAGCTTTTATCCATCCATCCATATGAAGAAGTTGCCTATGAATGGTATCCAATATTGAATTCAAATCAATTGGTTGGTGCTGGGATTATGGGAGATCTTCCAAAACCTACTTCTGGTCAAGAGTTTTTGGGCTTACTCAAAAAGGCAATGGAATTGGATGTTATTAAATATACACCCGTCAAAAAAGATATTCAGCGAGTCTCTATTTGTGGGGGGGCTGGGCAGTTTTTAATAGAGGACGCTAAACGTTCAAATTCAGACGCCTACGTAACCTCAGATATTAAATACCATGAGTTTTTTGATGCAGAAAATCAGCTGATGATATGTGATATTGGACACTACGAGAGTGAAAAGTACAGCATTGATTTATTATATGATATTTTGAGGGAAAAATTTAGTACCTTTGCAATCCTTAAAACGAGGATAGATACTAATCCAGTTAAATATTTTCAATAAAAATGGCAGTAAAAACAATAGCACAAAAACTCGAACAACTTTACAAACTCCAATCCATTGATACTAGACTTGATCAATTAAGAGCTATTCGTGGTGAGTTGCCAATGGAAGTATCTGATCTTGAGGATGAGCTTATTGGGTTAAATACTCGTTTAGCAAATTTCGAAACAGAAATAGAGACATTTAATTCTCAAATATTTGCCAATAGAGAGCAGATTAAGACCTCTACGGAGTTGATAAGGAAGTATAAAGGCCAGCTAGACAATGTAAAAAATAATCGAGAGTTTGATGCTCTCAACAAAGAAATTGAGATTCAAGATTTAACCATTCAAGCAGCGGAGAAAAAAATTGGTGAGGCTGAGAAATCAATTGTTCTGAAGCAAGAGTTGATTACAGATGTTCAATCTGTTTTGGATGAAAGAGAAAAAGATCTCGAAACCAAGAAGAACGAGCTTAAAGAAATTACTGAAGAGACACAAAAAGAAGAAGTTTCTATACAAGATGAGAGAGAAAAAGCAACTCAAACGATTGATGCTAAAATCTTTAAGGCTTATGACCGTATTAGAAATAACTTCAGAAATGGAATTGCTGTAGCACCTATTTTAAGAGGTGCATGTGGTGGATGTTTTGCTAAAGTCCCTCCTCAATTACAGTCTGATATTAGACAGTCCAAAAAAATTGTAATTTGCGAGGCCTGCGGTCGTATTCAAATTGATGCTCGAATGGCAGGTATTGAAGACCATGTCGAAGAAGAATCGCCAAAGCCAAAAAGAAGAGCTGTACGTAAGAAAAAGTAATAGCTTCCGGGGGCTTACCCTGACATTATTCTTATTAGTTTATTTTTCGTGTACATCAGCTAACTATTTTAGTATTGATACTACCCTTCGTGTTATTCAGAAAGAAAATATAAAGCTTCGTCTTGACTTTTCCAAAAAAAAATTACTACAACAAAAAGCCCTAAACCCTCGTAACAGTGCAGTAGAATATTTATTGCATTTCAATGCATATCTTAAGGTATTTGTTACGGAAGATATGCATTGTTATAGAGACTATGTTCGAGTTAAAAATAATGCTCTTAATCATTATAATCAACTTCCAGATTCTTCACCGTTTAAAAAATTTGCTCAGTCTGAAATTCATTTTTATTCGGCTACTTTACTTGCAAGGCAAGGGGAATATTATAATTCTGCATTAGAAATAAGAAAGGCATGGAATCTTATAGAGGAAAATCATCAGCAATTTCCATACTTTCTGCCTAATAACAAAACACGTGGAGTCCTAAAAATATACCTGTCAACAGTTCCTGACAATTATGATTGGATTATTCGAATACTTGGGTTTGAAGGTGATTTAAATCAAGGGCTGCGTCTTTTACAAAAATTGAGTCAGCATCAATCAGATGCAAATTATCTTGGTACGATTGCACAAGAGGCATCTTATTTGTATTCTTTTTCGCTAATTCATGCAGCTAAGAATCCGGTACGATCTTGGAGTGTGATGTTAAAGTGTACGCAGGATTATAAAGAGAGTTTGTTGAGTAATTATTTTAGAAGTTCGATGGCATTGAAGCTCAATAAAAATAAAATAGCATTAAAAACATTGATAAATAGACCTATTGGATCGTCCTATGAATCATTTTATTTATTATCATATTATTTGGGTGTTTCTAAATTGCAACAGGGAGATTCCTCCGCTATTAACGACTTGAATTATTTCATCAATCATTATAAGGGCGAAAGTTTTCTAAAAAGTGCCCATCAAAAAATAAGCTGGTACTTTGTCCTAAATGGCGATTATCTCAAAGCTGATTTGTATAAGAAAAAGATAAATTACGTAGGCCAGGCCATTAATAATGAAGATAAGCAAGCTTCTCGTTATGTAAATAAAGAAAATCCGCATCCAGTTATTCTGAAATCTAGGTTATTATATGATGGTGGGTATTACAAGGAAGCATATGATTTGCTCCATGGATTTAAGGTTAGACAATTAACCTCTTCCAATGATAAAGCAGAATTTTGTTATCGAAAAGGGAGGGTTCTTGAAAAATTAGGATATACAGATAGAGCTTTAATTATGTATGAAGCTTCTTCCCTCTACGCGATTAAAAGCAAGGAATATTACGGGGCATATGCTTGCTTGTATTTAGGCGATCTCTATGCTAAAAATGACAAAATTGAATTAGCAAAAAAATTTTATAATCGGGCAATGTCTTATTCTGAAAATGAAGAGTATGTCGACTCGATAAATAGTCGTGCAAAGGCAGGTTTGAAAAAACTTCAGGAATAGCTTGGATTTTCTTCTCTAAATCAAGTCTTTACATGAATGAATTCAGATTATTTTTGCATACTTATTCAAAAAAATGAGCGATAGACAAGTAAGAGTGCGTTTTGCACCAAGTCCCACAGGACCACTTCATATAGGCGGTGTAAGAACAGCCCTTTACAATTACCTTTTTGCTAAAAAGCATAATGGAACATTTATTTTAAGGATTGAAGATACCGATCAAAAAAGATTCGTTGAAGGTGCAGAAGAATATATCAATCAAAGTTTAGAATGGCTGGGTATAAACATAGACGAGGGAGTTGTTCAGGGTGGACGATTAGGCCCATACAAGCAAAGTGAGCGAATGGATAAGTATGCAGCTTACGCTCAACAACTTGTAAAAGATGGTTATGCTTATTATGCATTTGATACCCCAGAGGAACTCAATGAGATGAGGTCTAAACTTGAGGCAAGCAGTATGAGTGCTAAGTACGATTCAACATCTCGTATGAGCATGAAAAACTCACTTACGCTTAGTGAGGATGAGGTCAATGAAAGGTTGGAACGAGGAGATGCTTATATCATTAGAATTAAGTTGCCTCGAAATGAAGAAATTCGTTTTCATGATGTAATTAGAGGATGGATTGTATTCAATAGCAGTCAATTAGATGATAAAGTTCTCTTAAAAGAAGACGGTCTACCTACCTATCATTTGGCGAATATTGTAGACGATCATTTAATGGAAATAAGTCATGTAATTCGGGGAGAGGAATGGCTTCCTTCTGCTCCTTTACATGTGATGCTTTATCGTTATTTAGGTTGGGAAGATACCATGCCAAAGTTTGCTCATTTGCCTCTGATTCTCAAACCTGACGGTAAGGGAAAATTGAGTAAACGTGACGGAGATCGCCTTGGTTTTCCTGTATTTCCAATTGAATGGACATCACCAGAGGGAGAAGTTAGTAGTGGATATAGAGAGAGCGGTTATTTGTCTAAGGCAGTAGTAAATATGCTATCGATGTTAGGTTGGCATCCGTCAGATAACCAAGAGTTATTTACCTTGGAAGAATTAGTAGAGGCATTTGAACTCGAACGGGTATCTAAGAGTGGAGCAAAGTTTGATATGGACAAATCAAAGTGGTTCAATCATCAATTTTTGATTAGGGCAAGTTCAGATGAATTAAAAGCAATGATTGAGGATCAATTAACGCCAATTCATACTCAAAGAGGTGAAGATTATCTAATACGTGTGATTGACTTATTAAAAGAGAAAGTGACATTTCCATTGGAGTTACTATCTATGGGACAGTATTTTTTTGATCTTCCATCTAGTTATGATGATAAGGTTCTTCGTAAGAAATGGAATGAAGAGGTATCAAACCATATGAACCAGTTTATAGATGGCTTAGTTGAGTCGAATTATTCTAAAGCTTCACAGATAGAGGAACACCTCAATAATTATGCTGAAGAAAACGAAATAAGCAAAGGAAAGTTGATGCAGCCATTGCGTTGGGTCGTGAGTGGTCAAGCGGGAGGCCCTCCAATTTTTGATATGCTTGAACTCATTGGATTAGAAGAAATGAAAAGAAGAATGGATATTGTTAACGAGAAGTTTTAAGACAGATTCTTATAATTTTTACTAAGTTTTAAAATCTCACACGATTTTTCGCTTGCAATCTGCTCTGCTACTTTTTTTGATTTTCCTCTACCTCTGGCAATTTCAACACGATCAATCATTACGCCTATGATATACGTACGTATTCTCTTTTCCCCTTCATCATTTAAAATTTTAAATTCAAGATGCTTTTTGTTCTTCTGAGCATATTGGTTGAGAAGACTTTTGAAATTGACGGTGATATCCTTTAACTCATCAAAGTCAAGAAAAGGCTTAACGATTTTCTTTTTGATATACCTTTTAGTAAAGTGGTATCCTTTATCTACATAAATAGCCCCTACAAGTGCTTCAAGTGCATTGCCAGCAATTGTTCGAACAGCACTTTGGTTCTTTGCAATAGACTTGTCAATTTCAATAAAATCATCAATTCCCATTGAAGTTGCTATTTTAGAAAGCATATTTCTACTGGCAGATTTACTTCGCATATCCGTTAAAAATCCTTCCCCTTGAAATGGGAATTTTTTATACAATAACTCGGCTATAATTAAATCAAGAACAGCATCTCCAAGATATTCTAGTCTTTCATTGTTGGTTTTTGTTTTGATACCAATTACCTTTTTAGATTTGGAATTGTGAAGGAAAGCTTGTTTGTATAGACTAACATTTCTCGGGTAAAAGCCAAGAAGTTTATAGAATTTTCGGTAGAAAGAAGCGTTTTTGGAAAGGTAAAAGTAATATAGTTTTAGTATACCCAAAAGCACACTATTATTCGCATTTACCCATAACCACAGAGGCATTATGGCCACCAAAACCAAACGTGTTGCTCAGTGCATATTTAACTTCCCTTTTCTGAGCCTTATTGAAGGTGAAGTTTAGCTTATTGTCAAACTGGTCATCATCTGTAAAGTGATTGATGGTTGGGGGGACAATTCCATTATTGATAGCGGATAAACAAGCCAGTGCTTCAACAGCACCTGCTGCACCAAGTAAATGACCAGTCATAGATTTTGTCGAACTAATATTTAGATTATAAGCATGTTCGCCAAATACTCCCAATATAGCTTTCGTTTCACTAACATCACCCAATGGAGTAGATGTACCGTGTACATTTACATAATCGATATCACTTGGTTTAATTTCTGCATCTTTAAGTGCAATTTTCATCACATTTGTGGCTCCAAGACCCTCAGGGTGTGGTGCGGTGATGTGATGAGCGTCTGCGGTTAACCCACCGCCTAATATTTCACCATAAATTTTAGCACCACGAGCTTTTGCATGCTCATATTCTTCAAGAACCAATGATGCAGCACCTTCTCCCAAGACAAATCCGTCTCTATCTGCATCAAATGGGCGAGAAGCAGTTGAAGGGCTATCATTTCTCTCAGATAGTGCTTTCATACTATTAAATCCCCCAACAGCTGATGGAGTTATACAGGCTTCAGATCCACCTGTAATGATTGCCTTAGCCATACCCAATCGAATATAGTTATAGGAATCGATAATAGAATTATTGGATGAAGCACAGGCAGAAATAGTTCCGAAGTTTGGTCCTCTAAAACCATATTTAATTGAAATATAGCCTGGTGCTATATCACCAATCATTTTAGGTATGAAGAAAGGATTAAATCTTGGGGTGCCATCACCTTGAGTGAACTGACCAATTTCTTGTTCTAAAACCTGTAATCCGCCTATACCGGAAGCCCAAATTACACCAATGTCTTCAGGAATGAATTTCGTATCCAAAATACCTGAATCGTGAACAGCTTCATCTGCTACAATCATCGCATACTGAGTGAATGGATCCATTTTTCGGGATTCCTTTCGGTCGATATGATCAAGTACATTTAAGCCTTTTATTTCACAAGCAAATTGGGTACGAAATTTTTCTATATCAAATCGAGTAATTGTGGCAGCACCACTTACTCCTTTTGCTAGAGCACTCCAAAAATCTTGGGCATTGTTGCCGATGGGTGTCAGTGCACCAATTCCAGTAACTACTACTCTTTTGAGTTGCATGACGGGTGAGGTTTTAAGGTTATTAACCTGCGTTTTCAGAGATATAACTTACTGCATCTCCTACAGTAGCAATTTTTTCTGCTTGTTCATCAGGAATGGCAATGTTAAATTCTTTCTCGAATTCCATGATTAACTCAACAGTATCTAATGAGTCAGCACCAAGGTCATTGGTGAAACTTGCTTCATTTGTTACTTCAGATTCTTCAACACCTAACTTATCTACGATGATTGATGTTACTTTTTCGGCTATTTCAGACATAATAATTTATTAATGTTAATGTGGTGCAAAGAACATTTTTTTAGATAAAAAAGACAAAATTAATTTTACACTCCTAAATAATTAAAAAAATGCCATCACTTTTTGCTTCTGGTGAGTTTGTTCTTGAATATCCTACAATTTATGGAGTTGCAACAAACCAAAGGCTTTTGGGGTTTATTCATGCCCTATCAAAGCATCCAGATTTGCAAATTGAATGTTATGATGATTTGCTAAATTATGATCAAAAAAGTTATCATTTAAACTATATGATTACTTTATTAGACGATGAATCTGAATGCATTTTGATAAAAAACAGAGGTTCGTCATCCTTGTTTTATCCAAAGTACAATAATGTAGAATACTTATTGTGCTCTTCTAATGAAAATGAAATAAATCCCGAAATCATACATATTTTTAGCAAACTTATGGATATATCGCTTTGTTTTGCATTAGAAAGTCCAAACCAAAAACAAATACTAAATTTTATAAAATTACAATGAGTCATATTGTTCGATACAACAAAACAAAAATTATTGCTACAATGGGCCCCTCAACTGCTGATGTCGAGGTGCTTCAAGAAATTATTTTAGCAGGTGTGGATGTCTGTAGAATCAATTTTTCTCATGGTGTCTGGGATAACCACTTGTCAATGATCAAAAAGATTCGTCAAGTTAATGAAGATTTAGGAACGCATGTTGCAATTCTTGCAGATCTTCAAGGACCAAAGCTAAGAATTGGCGAAGTAGAAGGAAATAAGATGCTTCTTGAAAATGGTGCTTCCATGATATTGACCACAAAGTCTACCATTAGTAAAGACAATACAATACATGTTAAATACCCAACACTTGCTCAAGATGTAAAGGTTGGAGAGCGTGTGTTGTTGGATGATGGTAAACTTGAATTAGAGTTTAGAAAAATTATTGATGATCAATCGGTAGAGGCTAAAGTAATCAATGGAGGATTTTTAAGTTCAAACAAAGGGTTCAACCTTCCATCTTCATCGCTGTCGGTAGATAGTCTTACTGAGAAAGATAGAAAAGATCTGGAGTTTATTATGAAGCACGATTTTGATTGGATAGCTCTTTCATTTGTTCGAGAGGCTGACGATATTCATAATTTACGTAAGATATTGAATGAGAATGATTGTCAAGCTAGAATAATTGCTAAGGTAGAAAAACCTCAGGCCGTCGAAAATATCGATGAAATTATTTCAGCAACTAATGCCATTATGGTGGCAAGAGGAGATTTGGGAGTAGAGATGCCCATGGAAGAAGTGCCTATGATTCAGAAGCGAATTGTATCAAAATGTATTCAAGCAAGTAAGCCTGTAATTATTGCTACACAGATGATGGAGAGTATGATTGTGTCTCCTACTCCAACCCGAGCGGAAGCAAATGATGTGGCTAATGCCGTAATGGATGGGGCAGATGCCGTAATGCTTAGTGCAGAGACTTCAGTCGGTGAATATGCCTTAAAGTCAGTACAAGCGGTAGAGAAAATACTCGGAAGCACCGAACAAGGTTGGGATATCTACAATAAGATTAAAAAACCAAATCCGGCTTCACCCTCGTTTTTAAGTGAACGAATATGTTATGCAACGGTTAGCATGAGTCAAGGTATCGGTGCAAAAGCAATATTGTCAATGACACAGACTGGTTATACAGCCTATAAAATTGCTAGTGGTCGTCCGAATTGTGATATTTTTATTTTCACAGCGAATAAAAAGCTATTGTCTAGGTTGAGTCTGGTTTGGAATGTTAGAGCATACTACTATGATAGTAAGACCAACACAGATGATACAATAAAAGAGGTCATAAAAATATTAGTTGATGATAATTTACTCAAAAAGGGAGATGTTGTGATTAATACTGCTGCAATGCCAGTATTAGAAAATCGAAAGACGAATGCGTTGAAAATCAGTACTGTTGAATGAGCGAAATAGTCAATCGTGTTGAAGCAAGCGGAATTATAACCCTTGATTTGGAAGAATTAATTCCAGACAATATTCAGTCACACATTGATATCAAAGATCAATTATTCCAAGGATTAATTTTAAGGGAAAAAGATTTTCGAGCATGGGTAAAAGAACATGACTGGTCTCAATATCAAAATCATGATGTGGCCATATATTGTAGTGCAGATGCAGTAGTGCCTACTTGGGCTTATATGTTGATTGCTTCTGCAATAAGTCCTGTAACATCCTCAGTATATTTCACCCAACCAGATAATCTAAGTGCAATGATTGCGGAGCGAGCAATTTCTCAAATTGATACCATCAAGTATTCAGACTGCAGAGTGGTTATCAAAGGATGCGGTAATCGAGATATCAGCAATCATGCTTATGTTCAATTAACCTCTAAATTGGTACCCATTGCCAAATCGGTGATGTTTGGAGAGCCGTGTAGCACTGTGCCTGTCTTTAAGAAAAGGTAAGACCACCTAATGAATCATTCACCCAATCCATCATAGGCATCAAAGTTCATGTTGCGTTTTCCATCAATGTATTCTGTTACGAATGCATCGGATACTCCAATACGCTTGATGTCATTACTGAATTGTACAGCATCTAAGAGATTTTCAAAATGACCGATAACGTAGCGTTTTTTGCCGTCAATTTCCTCAGCTCGAACCGTTTTTAGCTTGTCGTTGAACGACACTAAATCGAGGTATTGATAGAACCCCATTTGAACTTGATACACAGTACCTTCTGGTAATTCAGTAGTTGGAATGGTCTTTTCTAATTCTTCATAGCGTAGTTGTTCAAGTTTTAGTTGTTTGGATAATTGGTCTACGTTTAACTCTGCTGTTTTCAGCTGAGCGTTTAATCGTGCAATTTCATCAGAGAGTTCTTTTACTTTAGATTGATGTTGGTTTTGCATCTTTACCCATTTTTCTGGGTTCTTTTTATATGTTCTGATTTCCTTTTTGAGTGCTCTTTTTTGGGTTTTGGTCAACTGTTGTGCTTGAGCAGTTTGGGTTATAAAGAATCCAAATGTTATTAGAATAACTAAAAAATTTCTCATGATGGTTTATTTTTATTTTAAACAAAGCTATAATTTAGGTACCATGTTATTCTGATAAGATTTGTGAATAACTAACTTTGCATATACTTTAATGTACAATGGAACATAGAATAGAAAAAGATAGTATTGGTCAAATCAAGGTGCCTGCGGACAAATATTGGGCAGCTCAAACACAACGTTCACTTGAAAATTTCAAAATTGGGAATCAAAGAATGCCTATTGAAATTATAAGAGCATTTGCAGTATTAAAAAAATGTGCTGCTATGACCAATCATGAGTTGGGAGTTCTGTCAGAAGAGAAAATGCTATTGATATCACAAGTATGTGATGAGATTGTTGCTGGAGATTTAGACGATCAGTTCCCTTTGGTAATTTGGCAGACTGGAAGCGGAACGCAGAGCAATATGAATGTCAATGAGGTTATTGCCAATCGAGGACATGTATTATCTGGCGGAGAATTATCAGACAATCAAAAAGTATTGCATCCCAATGATGATGTAAACAAATCACAAAGTAGTAACGATACCTTTCCTACTGCAATGAGTATTGCTGTATATAAACAAATGGTGGATTTTGCCATTCCAGGACTTCAAGTTTTGAAAGATTCGTTCAAAAAGAAGGCAAGAGATTTTAAGGATGTGGTAAAAATTGGCCGGACCCACTTTATGGATGCTACTCCACTTACGCTTGGTCAAGAATTTTCAGGTTATCGTCGACAATTAGAATTGAGCATTAATGCTATAGAAAATGCCATGATTGGTGCTCAAGAAATAGCTTTAGGTGGAACAGCAGTAGGTACAGGACTAAATGCTCCTAAAGGATATGCTGAGTTAGTTGCAAAGAAAATTAGTGCAGAAATGGCGATGCCTTTCAGATCAGCTGAGAATAAATTTGAAGCTTTGGCTGCTCATGACGCGATGGTTGAACTCCATGGTTCGCTTAAAAGGGCTGCTGTTAGTTGTATGAAAATTGGCAATGATATTCGGATGTTGAGCTCCGGACCAAGAAGCGGAATTGGAGAGATTATCATTCCTAGTAATGAACCTGGATCTTCTATCATGCCTGGCAAGGTGAATCCTACCCAGTGTGAAGCTTTAACGATGGTTTGTGCTCAGGTCATGGGAAATGACGTAGCTGTCAGTATTGGAGGTAGCAATGGTCATTTTGAACTCAATGTATTCAAACCATTGATTGCTGCAAATTTGCTTCAGAGTGCAAGGATACTAGGTCAAGCTTGTTTATCATTCAATGATAATTGTGTAGTAGGGATTGAACCTAATCTTGCTGAGATTAAAAATAAATTGGACAATTCTCTGATGCTAGTTACTGCTTTAAATACACACATTGGTTATGACAAAGCTGCAAAAATTGCTAAAAAAGCATACGCAGATAATAGCACATTGAAAGCTGCAGCAATAGAATTGGACTTTTTGACAGCGGCAGAGTTTGATCAATGGGTTCGTCCAGAAAATATGTGCGGCGATACAGAGCTTGGATTTTAGATTATGAGTGTCAAACTAAAACCTTTTCGAATAAAAACCATTCAGAAGTTCAGTGATCAATCTGACTTAAGAATATTAGATATTGGGTCTGGGAGTCACTCTAGCTCTATCACCAAAAAGTGGTTACCGAATTGTCATTATACGGGCGTGGATAGGGATGCCAATTATGATAATACGCCTGAAGATATCAAGGCCATGGATGACTTTATCCAATTGGATTTAACAAAACTTGATTTTAGTGCAATACCAGACAATTCCTATGATGTGATTATCATGAGCCATGTGATAGAACATCTTCACAACGGAGATAAAGTTCTGCCTTTATTATTTCATAAGTTGAAAAAAGGAGGTTTATTTTATATCGAATTTCCTTGCGAGGCAAGTGCTTCTTTTCCAAGTAAAAAAGAAACACTTAATTTCTTTGATGACGATACACATGTTAGAATATATTCAATCAAAGAAGTGGCCAATATTTTTATGCGAAACAATTTTGGAGTAAGATGTGCGGGGAAAAATAGAAGTTGGGTAAATATTGCTTTAATGGCTGTAAAAATCCCGCTTCAAATGCTAACAAAGGGATATGTTAGAGGCGGAGTTTATTGGGATTGGTATGGGTTTGGGGATTATATTTTGGCTCAAAAAAAGAGTTGACCCAGACTAACTTAAGCCGGAAATTACCCCATTTTCATCGATGTCCATTCCCTCACTTGCAGGGATGCTTGGAAGTCCTGGCATACGCATCATATTGCCTAAGATTGGTATGATAAACCCAGCACCTGCTGCAATTTCAAATTCACGTACAGTCACGCTAAAGTTGGTGGGTCGTCCACGTAACTTTTCTTGATCTGAAAACGATTTTTGGGTTTTTGCCATGCAAATGGGAAGATTATTTAGATTGAGTTTTTCGATGCTTTTTAGATCCTTTTCTGCTTTTTGGGAGTAATTTACACCGTTAGCTCCGTATATTTCTCGAGCAATGGTTTCAATCTTATGTTTGATGGAATCCGTGTTTTTATAAAGGGGTTTGAAGTCAGATGAATCATTAGCAATTTCTTGAATAACGGCTTCTGCTAATTCTGTAGTTCCTTTTCCTCCTTCAGCCCAACCTCTGCTGACCATTGCCTGAATACCTAGTGATTGACACGCTTGGATTAACCAATCAATCTCTTCTTGGCTATCTGTTGGAAAATGATTTATAGCTACAACTCGAGATAGTCCAAATTTTTGCATGTTCTCTAAATGTTTTTTTAAGTTTTCGAAACCGTTTTTTACTCGTTCAAGTTGAGGAGTGTCATATTCTTCTTTTGGAGACCCACCGTGATGTCTAAGTGCTCTGATGGTAGCAACCATAACGACTACTTTAGGTTTTAGTTGAGCGTATTTACATTTGATATTTAAAAATTTTTCTGCACCCAAATCTGCTCCAAATCCAGCTTCAGTGATGGTGTAGTCGGCAAGAGACATCCCCATTTTAGTTGCAATAATGGTATTCGTACCTTGGGCAATATTAGCAAAAGGGCCGCCATGAATAATAGCTGGATTGTGTTCGAGGGTTTGAACTAAATTGGGTTTTATCGCATCTTTGAGTAGAAGTGCCATAGCATTTTCAGCATTCAAATTTTTGGCATAAATTGGTTTTTTATCAAAGGTGTAGCCAATAAAAATATTGCCTAATTTTTGTTTGAGATCCTTAATATCTTTCGCCATACAAAGAATCGCCATAATTTCGCTTGCTGCTGTAATATTAAATCCGTCTTGTCGGGGTATTCCGTTTGCAGTTCCACCCAGACCAATGGTGATATCTCTTAATGATCGATCATTCAAATCGATGACGCGTTTCCACACAACTGTTCGGGGATCTATGTTAAGACTTCTTTTTTTACTTTGAAGATTATTGTCGATGAGTGAACTCAACAAATTATTAGCTTTTTCAACAGCATTAAAGTCTCCAGTAAAATGAAGATTGATGTCTTCCATTGGAACGACTTGAGAATATCCACCACCAGCTGCTCCTCCTTTAATTCCAAATACAGGACCAAGCGAAGGTTCTCTTAAAACAACAACTGATTTTTTACCAAGCTGATTAAACCCCTCATTAAGTCCAATGGATACCGTAGTTTTTCCTTCACCAGCAGGCGTTGGTGTTAGAGCAGTCACGAGGATCAAGTTTGATTTTTTAATGGATTCTTCATTGATGAGATGAAGTGGAAGTTTGGCTTTGTACTTGCCATAGTGCTCCAGTTCTTCGTTTGGGATATTCAGCTTTGCTGCAACCTCATTGATGTGTTGCATTTGGATACTTTGTGCTATGGAGATATCAGACATTTGTCGGCAAATTTAATTAACTAAATAAGTAATGATTTTTCACTAAAAATTGTTCAACCTTTTTCTTCAAATCTTCGTATATACCACATATAGTTGAAATATTATGAAAAGTTTAAATGAATTGAACCAATCACAGGAGAAAAGTGAGCATTATTAGGGAAATCACCAAAAGTAGTTGTGTGATTAGACGATGTCCAGTTAAACGTGATATCTATGCGATAAGTTTCACCATCAGATGGGATAATATTATCTTTTTCTTCATCACAATTGGTCAATAAGAAGACTAGTAAAAGAGGTAAATAATTTAAAATTTCATAATTCTAGGTTCGTTGTGTACGAATGTAAAATTTAAGGACTTAAGAAGTCAAAATTTTAAAGTAGTTCATTAAAATATGACTATCCAATTACCCCCATTTCTTTACCTACCTTAATAAAGGCATTTATTGCTTTTTCCAAGTGGTGTTGTTCGTGAGCTGCTGATAGTTGGACTCGAATTCTTGCTTTTCCTTTAGGCACGACAGGGAAATAAAATCCAATCACATAAATTCCTTCATCCAACAATTTATTCGCCATTTCTTGTGCAGTCACTGCATCATACAACATAATCGGAACGATTGGGTGAACTCCAGGTGTGATATCAAACCCAGCGTCTGTCATTTTCGTTCTAAAATATTGGGTATTATGTTCGAGTTTATCCCTCAACTCTGTAGTTTCACTTAGCATATCCAGCACGGCTATACTCGCTCCAACAATACTTGGAGCAAGAGTATTTGAGAATAAATAAGGTCGTGATTTCTGTCGGAGCATTTCTATGATTTCTTTTTTTCCAGATGTGAAACCACCACTTGCACCGCCAAGAGCTTTACCTAAAGTGCCAGTAATGATTTCTATTTCTCCCATCACTCCACAGTGTTCGTGTGTGCCCCTTCCTGTTTTTCCTAAAAAACCTGAGCTATGGCATTCGTCAATCATTACAGTAGCATTGTACTTTTTAGCTAAGGCTACTATTTTGTCAAGTTGGGCAATGGTGCCATCCATAGAAAATGATCCATCCGTGACAATAATTCTATTTCGGTGTGTTTGACTTTCTTGAAGGCATCGTTCAAGATCCTCCATGTTATTGTGTTCATAGCGGTATCGATGAGCTTTACAGAGTCGCACTCCATCAATAATACTAGCATGGTTTAACGCATCTGATATAATAGCATCTTGATTGTCAAAAAGAGGCTCAAAAACACCACCATTTGCATCAAATGCGGCAGCATATAAAATGGTATCTTCTGTACCTAAGTATTCAGATATTTTTTGTTCTAATTCTTTGTGAATGTCTTGTGTGCCACAAATAAATCGAACAGATGACATGCCATAACCATGCGAATCAATAGCATCTTTTGCGGCTTGAATTACTTTGGAATGAGAACTAAGTCCTAAGTAGTTATTCGCACAAAAATTGATTACTTCATTTCCATTATTGGTTTGAATATTTGCACCTTGAGGGGTTGTAATGATGCGTTCATTTTTAAAAAGACCAGCTTCTTTTATTTCTGATAATTCCTGAGTTAATTTAGCTTGCAATGAGTTGTACATGAATAATGTTATTTATAGGTCACAAACTTAAAAATATTTGAGATAATATGATGTAATGCTTTGTTTGTTGTAAATAGAGTGGAAATTATATTATGATTAACAATGAACAAAAAACGGAATGGCATAATGCTTGTTAATCTATTACTTAAATAGATTATCTAAATTAATGTCTGAACAAAACAATAAGTCGGGAAAGCCTAAAAATCAAGGAGATAGACCTAATCCATTTGACATAAAGAAGAATAAAGGAGGAAAGCCAAAATTCAATTATGTCTGGATATATGCCATATTAGCAGTTGTTTTCCTAGTCATGACTTTCTTGAATCCATCTGGAGGAAAACAAGTTACGGTAGATCGTGTACTGTCGATGGTTGAGAATGGGGATGTCAAGAAAATCAGCGTAATCAATAGGAGTCGTGCCGAGATATACCTTACAGACGATGCTAAGAAAGCAGAGGAATACAAAAAGGATATTCCAGAAAATGCTTTTTCGGGTTCAAATGCGTACACGTATTATCTTTCAGATATTGGTGATTATGAGTTTTTTAATAATCAAGTAAAGGAAGCACAAAAAGACTTGCCATCCTCTAGCAAAGTAGTTATAAACCCTGAAGTAAAAGAAAATTTTTGGGATAATCCAATAGTCTCCATTGTGCTATATATTGTGGTATTCGGATTGATTTGGATGTTCATCATGCGAAGAATGGGCGGAGGTGGAGGCCCTGGTGGTGGCCAAATATTTAGTATCGGAAAGTCCAAGGCTCAGCTATTTGATAAGGATACTAAAGTGAATGTTACGTTTAAAGATGTGGCTGGCTTGGAAGGAGCAAAAGAAGAGGTTATGGAAATTGTGGATTTTTTGAAGAATCCTAAAAAATATTCAGAACTAGGGGGCAAAATACCTAAAGGTGCACTTTTAGTAGGCCCTCCAGGAACAGGTAAGACACTTCTGGCAAAAGCTGTAGCTGGTGAAGCTGATGTTCCTTTCTTTTCCCTATCTGGATCCGATTTCGTTGAGATGTTCGTGGGAGTAGGGGCAAGTAGAGTTAGAGATTTATTCAAACAAGCCAAAGAAAAAGCTCCTTGTATTATTTTTATTGATGAGATTGATGCAATAGGAAGAGCTAGAGGTAAGAATGCTATGCAAGGCGGAAACGATGAGCGTGAAAATACGCTCAATCAATTGTTAACAGAAATGGATGGCTTTGGAACGGATACTGGAGTAATTATGCTGGCAGCTACCAACCGAGTAGATATACTTGATTCAGCACTTCTTAGAGCGGGTCGTTTCGATAGACAGATTTATGCGGATATGCCTGATTTGAATGAACGAAAAGAAATATTTGATGTTCATCTCAAGCCTATTAAAGTGGTGAAAGATTTAGATGTAGATTTTCTTGCTAGGCAGACTCCTGGCTTTAGTGGTGCGGATATAGCAAATATGTGCAACGAAGCAGCATTAATTGCAGCAAGGAGTAACAAGAAGTTGGTAGAAAAACAAGACTTTTTAGATGCTGTTGATCGAATTGTTGGTGGACTTGAGAAAAAGAATAAAATTATAACACCCGATGAAAAACGAGCGGTTGCTGTTCATGAAGCAGGTCATGCTACCGTAAGTTGGTTGTGCGAACATGCCAATCCCTTGGTAAAGGTAACCATCGTTCCACGAGGAAGAAGTCTTGGGGCAGCTTGGTATCTACCAGAAGAAAGACAAATAACGCGTACAGAACAGATGCTGGACGAAATGTGTGCTACCCTTGGTGGGAGAGCCGCAGAAAAGGTAGTTTTTGATAAGATATCTACAGGTGCTCTCAGCGATTTAGAAAAAGTGACTAAACAAGCTATGGCCATGGTTTCTATTTATGGACTGAATGAAAAAGTCGGGAATGTTTCTTATTATAACATGGATAATAGTTTTAGTAAGCCTTTTAGTGAGAAGCAGGCCGCTTTGATGGACGAAGAAATTAAGAAACTAACAGACCAGCAGTATAAACGAGCTATAAAAATACTCAAAGAAAATAAAGATAAATTGTTATTGTTAGCTGATCAACTTTTGGAAAAAGAAGTGATTTTCAAGGAAGATCTTGAGAAAATATTTGGTGAAAGTGCTGCAGATAAAGCATCGGATAAAAGTAATTCTGCAAAAGGTGAAAAATCGAAAGAAGAACAAAAAGAAGAACCAAAAGTAGAAACGGCTCCCGAGACCAAAAGCGAGTAACGTAAATATTATTTAACTTTCGTTGTCATGTATTTCATGACTTCATCTGGTACGAGGTATTTGATACTTCTTCCCATGCGTACAAGTCCACGAATATAACTTGCAGATATATTGAGCATAGGTCCTTTCATTACACGTACCTTCTGATTTTTGGCAAATTCTCCACCTGGGAATCCATCCCTGTAATAAGATAAAATATCATAGTTCATGAGAATTTCTTCGTGGTCCTTCCATTTTTCTAAATGTTGGAGATTGTCTGTACCTAGGATAAGTTGAAATTCTGTATTTGGGTTTTGCTCCTTTAATTTTTTTAAAGTGTAGTAGGAATAAGAAGGAGTTGGCATATCAAACTCAACATCACAAGCTTTAAACTTATCGTTTCCCTTGATCGCAAGTTTCACCATGTTAAGTCGGTGAGATGCTTCCATGATGTCTTTTCCTTTTTTTAGGGGATTTTGGGGGGATACCACGTACCAAATTTCATCTAATTTGGCTTGATCCAACATGTATTGACCGATAATTAAATGCCCAAAATGTATGGGGTTAAACGACCCAAAAAATAATCCTACCTTCATTCTAATCTTCTGATTTTAAAAACTTTGCAACTAAATTTTCTGCAGTTTCAAAAGTATCATTTAATACATCGTTAACAATAACTTTATCAAATTGATGTTCATAATTTAGTTCACTTTTTGCTTTTTTAATTCGTTCTAGAAGTTGATGCTCTACCTCAGTTTCCCTGTTTCGAAGCCTTTTCATAAGAATATCTACCGATGGAGGTCTTAAAAAAACAGCGAGTGCTTGATCTCCATAAAACTTTTTAATGTTAAGTCCTCCGATGACATCTACATCAAAAATGACCGTTTTCCCAGCAGCCCATAGCCGTTCTACCTCTGATTTTAGCGTGCCGTAAAATAGGCCCTTGTATACCTCTTCATATTCTAAAAATTTGTTATTTTCAATAGCTTTTAAAAACTCATTTTCAGTATAAAAATAGTAATCTCGACCGTTTTCTTCATTTGGTCTTTTCTGTCTTGTAGTTACACTAATAGAAAAAGCCAACGTGTCGATTTTATTTAGTAGGTGTTTGACAACAGTGGTTTTCCCACTTCCGCTTGGAGCCGAAAATATGATTAATTTATTACTCAAAATATTTTATAACAGGTTTAGGACTTGTTCTTTTATTTTTTCTAATTCTTCTTTCATGGCAATCACTTCTTTTTGTATCCCCGTATGATTTGCTTTACTACCTAATGTGTTGATTTCTCGGCCCATTTCTTGTGCTACAAAATTAAGTGACTTCCCTTTTGGATTCGTAGCTAGCGATTCCATAAAATGGTTGCAGTGTTCATTTAGTCTTATCTTTTCCTCATTTACATCCATTTTTTCAAGGTAATAAATGAGTTCTTGCTCGAATCGATCGTTGTCATAACTTTCATCATCTAATAACTGGCTTAATTTTTTGTGAAGCCGCTCTCGAGTTGAAGATGTTCGTTCTGGTTCAAATTGCTCAATTCTAGGGATTCCTGCAAGAATAGTTGTAGTGTACTCATGTAAAACATCACGAAGACTGTTCCCTTCTCTAATTCTAAACTCGTCAAATTCATGAAATGCTTTCTTGCCCACTTCTAAAATAAGTGCATATAAATCAGGGTCAAGTTGATCCTGATCTTGATAAATAACATCATGTATGCTTGTGGTAATTTTGAAAATATCATGTTCAGGGGCATCCAGTTGTTCACTGAGCGATTTTAGCTTGGTGTAATATTGTTTGGCGAGAGATTCATTGATTTGAATTTCGCTATCACTAATTTCGTGTTTTACAACATTTATAGATAAGGTAGCACTGCCACGTTCAATAAGCTTCCCAAATGTGTTTCTGATTTCAATTTCCTTAGACATCAAAAAACGAGGCATTCTCAGGTTGAGATCAAGATATTTTCCGTTCAGGGCTTTAATCTCTAACTTGATACTGTATTTTTCAGTATGTGTTTCGGCTGTTCCATAGCCGGTCATGGATCGTATCATATTACAAGTAGCAAATGTAATTAGTAAATAACTACAAATGATAGAACTCTACAAATTCAAGGGTTAACTATTTTGAATTTCTGCCTCGATTCACCAAAAATAAACCCAATATGATAAGCAATCCATAGCCAATTTTTTCAATGGAAATGTTATCCATTCCCAATGAAACAGCAATGAGTGTGGCCAAAAGTGGTTGCAAATAAATATAGCTGCCCACAGTTGTTGAATTACTGTTTTGCAGGGCCCATGCATTGAGTAAGTAGGCTAAAATGGTGATTCCTACAATGACATAGATCATAGCAAAAATGGCCTGATTAGGGAGAGAGATCCAAGATACGTTCATAAAATCGGATATTCCAATTGGAAAAACCATCAAGAAACCAAACACAAACAGGAATGTGGTAATGGTCATGGCATTATATTTCTTTAAAAGTCGAGTCACATAATAAAGGTAATACGCGTAGCTAATGGCGTTAAGCATAACCAGTAAATCTCCCCATAACCCATTGTTGTCAAATGAAAAATGGAAGATATCAACTAATAATGCTGCTCCTGTGAAAGCAATGATTATTCCTAAATAGACTAAGGGTTTAATCGGGGACTTATTACCAATAGCAGAGAAAATAACCACAAAAATGGGGGCCATTAACATGAGCACCGATGCATTGATAGAGGAGGTCATGGATAGTCCCTTAAAAAAGGCGGTCATATTGAATGCTACACCAAAGAATGCAGCAACAAGTAGTTGCCAATAATCTCGTCTTTGTTTGATTCGTTCTTTTGAAAAAAATAAGTAATGAACCAAGAAGAAAATCATCCCTGCACCCACTCTAAGAAGAATGAATGCAGTTGGGCTGATGAATTGTGGCATTGCCCATTTAGCAAAACTAAAATTACCAGCATAAAATAACGCCACAGCAAATAATGCCAGGTGAACTAGGATTTTTTTGTTAATGTTCAATGGCACAAATTAAACCTAAAAATATAATGGTACTTCTCAATCACCTTCCCATGTTGTAAGTGAGTTTTGTGTCAATTTGTTCAAAGAACACTTTTTTTGATATCTGAAGATACTTATCCTTGTACTGATGTACGATTTTATTGCTGGCAAAGTAGATCGAATTACACCCACTGAGGTTGTGATTGATTCCAATGGAGTAGGGTACCTTCTTCATATTACGCTCAACACGTTTGAAAAAATAAAGACTGAAAAAGAGATCAAGGTTTATGCTCATTTGATTGTAAGGGAGGATAGTCATACGTTGTATGGCTTTGCGACGACCAATGAGCGAGAGATGTATGTCAAACTAGTGGGTGTAAATGGTGTGGGCCCGAGTACTGCAAGGATGATATTGAGCAGTTTGAGTGTGGATGACGTGGTTAGTGCTATTTCAAATGCAAATATTGGGGTATTAAAAAGCATCAAAGGAATCGGTCCGAAAGCGGCTCAGCGTTTAGTAGTAGAATTACAAGATAAACTTGGAGGTATTGGAACAGATGCCGCTTATCAACTTAATGGAGGTGGACAAGCCATGGAAGAAGCATTGGAAGCATTGATTGCTCTTGGATTTGCAAAACCAGCAGTCAATAAAATATTGATGAGAATATCTAAAGAATCGGGCAATAATTTAACCACAGAAGAGTTAATTAAAAAATCGTTGCAATTATTGTAAATTTGCATCCCTTCAAAAAAAGATAGTAGCCTATAAGAATACCCCTACTCCACTCCATAAGTTTGGTATTAAACTTTTGAAAAGTAAATTATTTATAGCAAGTATACTTAGAGGATTTAAGGCTCTTGTGCTTTTGTGCGTCTCTCTTTTAGTAGGGCTTTCAGTCTCTGCTCAAACTGACAGTACATCAAAACCTAGTTATGAAAGGACGAAGACTAATATTGACTTTAAAGATCCTCCCAATATTAAAACGTTGTATAAGTATGATGCTAAAACAGGGAATTATCTTGAAATATTGACTGTCGGGGGGAAGCAAGTTGGGTCTCCAAAGGTTTTGACGCTAGGGGAATACCTTAGAGCAAAAGAAAGACAAGATCGTGAGGCCTACTACCGCAAAAAAAGTAACGCTGACAAGTACGTGAAGGGTGGAGGTATTATCCCAAAAATAGCAGTAACACCAGAAATATTTGATAAGGTATTTGGTGGAGGAATAATAGATATCAAACCCACAGGGAGTGCAGAAGTTACTTTTGGTGGTAGATTCAATAAAGTAGAGAATCCAACCTATGCTGTACGTCAGCAACGAAATGGTCAATTTGATTTTGGGATGAAAATGCAGCTCAACGTAACGGGTCAAATTGGGGATCGATTGAAACTGAATTGGAACTATGATACGGAGGCGACTTTTGAGTTTGAAAACCAAATGAAGCTTAACTGGGGTGGTGGAGAAGACGATATTATCAAAAATATTGAGTTAGGAAATGTGAGTTTACCACTTAACGGGAGTCTAATTCAAGGAGGTAGAAACCTATTTGGGGTTAAAACTCAATTACAATTTGGGAAGTTAAAGGTGGCTGTAATTGCTACCCAAGACAAAGGGGAAACCAAAGAAACAGAAGTGACTGGAGGAGCTCAAGTAAGCAACTATGATATTCAAGCTCACAATTATGATGTGAATAGACATTATTTCCTATCCCATTACTTTGCAGACAACTATAATAATGCTCTTTCTCGTATTCCAATAATTACATCTAGTGTTCAAATAAATTATGTTGAAGTATGGGTGACGAATCGAAATAATGCTGTTGGGAATTCACGAAATATTATGGGATTCATGGATTTGGGAGAGAGTGAGTCTAATGCCTACCGATCGTGGGTACTAGGCAACAGCAACCAATTTCCAGATAATAGCCATACGAATCTTTATGCAGACTTTATTAGAGGACAAGATTTCTGTGATCCTTCCGATGCTCGATTAGAACTCGGTTCAGATTATGAATGTTTAAGTAATGCTCGGAAATTAAATGCCAATGAATTTACATTTCATCCAACATTAGGATATATATCTCTTAATCAGTCATTGAATAACGACGAGGTACTTATGGTTGCCTATGAGTATACTGCCAATGGGGCGAATTACCAAGTAGGTGATTTGACCATTGATAATCCTCAAACAACAGGATCAAACAGCCATTTAAATTTAAAACTTTTAAAACATTCAACCATTAAACCCAATTTGCCTGCATGGAACTTAATGATGAAAAATATTTATTCATTGAATACATATAATCTTCAAAGAGAGGATTTCACAATGAATGTAGTTTATGCAGACGACCCATCCGGAGCAGATTTGAACTATCTTCCTGTTGAACCTACGGAAACTGCAATTAAGGATAAGCAGCTAATTACCGTATTAAATCTAGATAAAATTAATAAGCAACAAGAGGCAAAACCAGATGGTGTTTTTGATTTAATAGATGGGATCACCATTGATGCCATGAAAGGTAGAATCATATTCCCAGTCAGAGAACCATTTGGGGATTTTCTTCGAGCAAAATTTAAAGATCAAGTGGAGGCAGATTATTATGTGTTTGACTCCCTTTATCAAACGACCAAATGGAATGCAGAACAAGATTTAAAACACAATAAGTTCTTCTTAAGAGGGACTTTTAAAGGGTCCTCATCAGATCAAATACGACTGCAATGCTATAACATCTCTAGAGGGTCTGTTCGAGTTACTGCCAACGGAAATGCTTTGAATGAGGGTTCAGACTACACCGTTGACTATCAGTTAGGAACAGTTAAGATTATCAATCAAGGGATTTTAAATTCTGGTTCAGCCATAAAAGCTACTTGTGAGAGTAATTCACTCATCAATATTCAACAAAAATCATTAGTAGGTACTCGATTGGATTACAAGCATTCAGATAAACTTTTATTGGGAGCTACCTTCATGCACATGTCTGAGCGACCTCTGACTAATAAAGTAAATATAGGAGAAGAACCCCTCCGAAATTCTATTTGGGGATTTGATGGGTCATATAATACAGATTCTCGATTTTTAACTCGTTTGGTAGATAAAATTCCTTTTATTGAGACCAAAGAAAAATCAACCATTAGCATCACTGGAGAGTTTGCTCATCTCATTCCTCATAAAGCCAAAACACAAGGGGATAAAGGGACTTCGTACATTGATGATTTTGAAGGAGCTGAAACACCATATGACCTCAAATATGTGAGAAGTTGGTTTATGGCAAGTACTCCGCAAGGTCAGCCAGAGCTATTCCCAGAAACCTCAAACCCACTAAATGCTGATAGTAGCTACAACTCCAAAAGAGCTAATTTAGCATGGTATAATATTGACCCTATTTTTCAGAATACATCCAAGCAAACTCCAGCTAATATTTCTACAACAGAAATGTCTAGTCATTGGGTGAGAACCATTATTCAAAACGAAATCTTTCCAAATCTTCAGCTACAACAAGGTCAGCCACAACAGATTCCAACGTTAGATTTAAGTTTTTATCCAAAAGAGAGAGGACAGTATAACTTCAATACAGATGATCTGTTGGAGAATGGTAAGTTGTCAAATCCTGAAGAAAATTGGGGTGGAATTATGCGAAGAATTGAGACCAATGACTTTGAGGCGACTAACATTGACTATATCGAAATTTGGTTAATGGATCCATTTGTTTACTCGAAGCATAATTCAACGAGGCACAGTACGGGTCAACTATACATCAACTTAGGAAGTGTATCTGAGGACATCATTGTAGATAGAAAGCGTTCTGCCGAGAATGGATTGCCGATACCCGATGGTAACTATGGTGTAGATACCGGAGAATATGCTCTTACACCCACGGGTCAAATCATCAATAAAGCGTTTGACAATAATCCTTCGGCTCGATCATCTCAAGATATTGGTTTGGATGGAATGAATGATGATGTAGAGCGATTATTGCTTAAAAATTATCTAGAAGCTATCGAGACTAAATTTGGGAGAACTTCAAAAGCCTATCAATTAGCCGAAGCTGATCCTTCTGGAGATAATTATTTATTTCCAAGAGACCCAATATATGATGGTCAGAATGCATTAGTATTAGATCGGTATAAAAAATACAATGGATTTGAAGGAAACTCAACATTGGATAAATTGGATGATGGTTCGCCTAAATCGTCGAATACGATTCCAAATGATGAGGATATCAATCAAGATTATACAGTAAATCTGAATGAAGAGTATTTCCAATATCGAATAGATATTGATCCTGCTCGAATGAAAATTGGGGAGAATTATGTGACAGACTCGATCCAAGTGAAAGCCAATCAGATTGATCCAGGAGAACTTCCCAATGATGTAACTTGGTATCAGTTGAAAATTCCGATTCGCCAGTATGAGAAAAAGGTGGGAGGAATCCAAGACTTTAAGTCCATTCGTTTTATGCGAATGTATCTAAAGGGATTCCAAGATAGTGTAGTGCTGAGGTTTGGAAATCTACAGTTAGTTCGAGCAGATTGGAGAAGATATCTAAACACATTGAAGTTTCCGCCAAGAGTTGGACCACCTGTTGATCCAAATGATGATTCCGAATTAGTTGTTTCTACGGTTAATGTCAATGAAAATAGCGGTCGGAGCCCAATACCCTATAAGGTTCCTCCTGATTTTAGTAGAGAGATTGATCCTACTCAGCAAGGAAATGTTGAGCAGAACGAGCAATCAATATCCATAGCAGTTTGTAATCTAGGTAGAGAAGATGCTCGAGGAGCATACAGAACATTAGATTTTGATATTAGAAACTACAAAACACTCAAGATGTTTGTTCATGCCGAATCAAATACTGCTCAAGATGGGGATGTGATTGCTATCATGAGAATTGGAACTGATCTTGAGAATAATTTTTATCAGTACGAAATACCATTAAAAATTACACCAAACGGCAGCTCTGATCCTCAAATAATTTGGCCTAAGGAAAATGAATTCATTGTTGACTTAGAAGAGTTTTACAAATTAAAATTGAATCGACAACTCAATCAAAAGGATAACCCGAATGGGTACTACTCAGAGTTATTGCCCAATGGTCATAGTATTAGCATTGTTGGTTTGCCTGATTTGAGCAACGTAAGAACAATTCTAATTGGGTTAAAAAATTCGGCCACTAGCTCAACCTCTGATTTATGTGCAGAGGCATGGTTCAATGAATTGCGACTCGTGGATTTTGCAAATAAGGGGGGATATGCCGCAAACGCTCGAATGGTAGCTAAGTTAGCGGATTTTGCTAATGTTACGGTTTCGGGGAATTACCAGTCCATCGGATTTGGAGCAATTGATAAAAAGTTGAATGAAAGAAATTTAAATGAGCAAATTCAATATGATATTTCTTCTAATATAGAATTAGGAAAGTTCTTCCCAGAGAGTTCAGGTATAACAGTTCCTATGTTCATTGGGTTTAACGAAAATATTATTAATCCCAAATATTATCCTCTGAATCCAGATATCTTACTTCGAACAGCCATCAATAATGCTGAGAGTGCTTCAGAAAAAGAACAGATTAGGACTGCTGCCCAAGATTATACTTCACGATATAGTCTGAACTTTACCAATATCAAAAAGAATCGCACATCTTCATCTCGGGGTAAATCTCACTTTTATGATGTTGAAAATTGGAATTACTCATTTTCTTATCAGCGATTATTTAGACGAAGTCAAGTTATAGAGCGAAATGATGCAAGAACTTACAAATCTTCTCTCGGTTACAACTTTACTAAGAAGACTAAATCTTGGCAACCATTTAGAAAAAACTCAAAGCTCAGAAAGTATCCACTTATTCGTGATTTCAACGTTGGTTTAGGTCCGAGTAATGTTAATTTCAGAGCAGATGTTAATCGGCGGTATGCGGAAATGAAAAACAGGGATAATGATAACTTTAAATCCATTGTTCCTATTTTATTTGATAAGACATTTAGCATTGGAAGAGTATATGGATGGAAATGGAATTTGACGAAGAGTCTTGTAGTAGATTATGCAAGTACAGCAAATTCCTGGGTTGAAGAGCCGTTTGGGGCACTTAACACACAAGAAAAAAGAGATTCATTGTGGGAGAGTTTTTGGTCATTGGGTCAGTTAAATGACTTCAATCAAAAGGTTAATGTAAACTATACGCTACCTCTCCGAAAAATTAAGATTTTAGATTGGACAAAACTTACAACAAAGTATAGTGCAAGTTATGAGTGGAGAAATGCTCCACCAGCTTCAAAGTCATTGGGTAACACGATTCAAAATTCTCGATCTGTTGCTGTTAATGGCAATTTAAACTTTGTCTCGTTGTACAATAAGGTTCCATTCTTAAAGAAAATAAATAGACCTCCGCCACGAAGAAAATTGGCCAAAGATTTGGATGAGGATGGAGAAGATAAAGAAGAAGAAAAAGAAGGAATGAGTTCAACTGCTCGTTCGCTATTCAAAATGATTATGATGCTTAAGCAGGCTCAGTTTGGTGCAACATTTACAGATGGTACAACACTTCCAGGATTTACACCTTCTATTGATCTATTTGGTCAAAATTTTGATAAAAATGCTCCAGGTCTTCCTTTTATTTTAGGTGCTCAAGATGAGACATTTAGAAATACAATTGCCGCTAATGGGTTTCTTACAACAGATACCAATCAAATCGCTCGTTATTTAAATTTAAATTCTGTTGATATTAATGGATCAGCAACGTTAGAACCGATTAAAGGGTTTAGAATAAGTGTGAATTTTAGTAAGCGTCAGAGTTTTAATGTGACGAGTAACTTTAGGTATTCACAATCGCAAGGTGATTTTGACGATGTGTTTTATACAGAAGTGGGGACTTTTACAACTTCGTTTGGTACATGGAGTACCATGTTTGATAAGTTAAATGATGATTACTCTTCTGCCGCTTTTGACCAGTTTAAAAATAACCGATATACGATTGCTCAACGACTTCAGGCTAGAGAGTTTACAGGCAATGGAGCATACGCAAATCGGTATGAGAATCAGCTGAATGTGGTCGATGATAGTACTGGATTCCCTATTGGGTTTAGCAACAAACATCAAGAAGTACTCACCCATGCTTTTATTGCAGCATATAGCGGCAAAAATGCAAGTACCTCATCATTAAACCCTTTTAAAAATCTACCTATTCCCAATTGGAGAGTTAGTTATAATGGATTGACTCAGTTGGAAATGTTTAAAGAGATTTTTAGTAATATCTCTATCTCTCACGGTTATTCGAGCACATTAAATATTAGTTCATTTCAGCAACCTCCACTTTATGGTGTTGATACCTTGGAGCGAGGGTCGAATCTCGAAACGCAATACCGTTTTAACAGTGGGATATCTATCATAGAACGTTTAACTCCGTTGATTGGAATTGATGTCACTACCAAAGAAGGATTGACTGCAAAGTTTGAATACAAAATATCACGTAACCTTCAGCTGAACGTAATTTCTGCTCGAATGGTTGAGGTTCGAAATAAAGAAATTGTGATTGGTGCTGGTTATCGTACATCAGGGTTGAGACTACCTATCAAGATGAATGGCAGTAGAATTATCCTGAGAAATGATTTGAATGTACGTTTTGATTTTTCTATTCGTGATGGAATAACCATAGTTAGAACGTTAGAAGGGAACAACGGAGAAGATAGTTACATCCCAACTGCGGGTATTCGAACAGTAAGTATAAGACCTTCTGTTGACTACAAGATAAGTGATGCCCTGAATTTTAGAATGTTCTATAACAGAAACTCTAATAATCCAGTGACCAGTAATTCCTTTCCGTCTGCACTTACAGACTTTGGGGTTTCGATAAGATATACGCTACAATAGTTTAGTTTTTCAAAGCACAAGTTTTCAGAGTCGGGATTAGCGGATTATTTTATGATCCTAATTCCCCTTTGTGATGTAATATAATATATAGTCTGTAGCTCGTTCTTTGCTAGCATTCTTTTTACATACCATCTCATTCAAACTCAAAGTTTGACTCGATGTCAAATAAAAAGTCTGATCATTTCATGAACCAGACTTATATTGTCGGGATGAGAGGATTCGAACCTCCGATCTCTGGTCCCCCAGACCAGCACTTTAACCGGACTAAGCTACATCCCGATAACTCGCTTTTAAAACAGTGTGCAAATAACTAAAATTAAATAGAATTGAAAAAACTAATCACTTAAAGGTTGTAAATAAATAATTGCATATTTGAAGGACATGATAATCGAACCAGAAGTATTTTTATTTTTTAAAAATTTAGCACAGAATAATAATCGACCATGGTTTCATGAGAACAAAAAATCATATGCTGCTGTAAGACAAAATATCGTTGATTTTTCGAGTGATATAGAATCTAGATTGAACTTATCTGATAGCATAGAATTGGGTAAATTATTCAGAATTAATAGAGATATAAGATTTAGTAAAGATAAATCCCCATACAAATCAAATATAAGCGGTTATTTTAAGCGTTTGAGAGAAGAAAGAAGAGGGAGCTATTACTTTAGTTTTCAACCAGGGAATACTTTTATTGGGGGTGGATTTTATGGTCCTAACAAAGATGATACATTTCGTATACGCAAGGAATTCGAAATGGATGATACGATTAATACCATCGTTGATGCATCTGATTTTAAGCACTACTTTGGTGAATTGATAGGAGAGGGAGTGGCAACTGCTCCAAGAGGTTTTGATAAAGACCATCCCAATATTCATTGGATCAGAAAGAAACAATGGTATGTTCTGCGTAAGTTCACAGATGAGCAAGTTTTGGATGCCTCATTTATAGACGAAGTACACCAAACATACCTAGCTGTTCGCCCTTTTTTTGATTATATGAGCGAGGTGCTAACCACCAATTTAGACGGTGAATCTATCCTATAACAACACGCTCAATTTGATCATCCAGTTGATTCCGGCCATCGGATATACATAATTAAAATCTTGCCTTTGGCTATTAGATAAAGTACTAAATGTATAGCCATTTGGGGCATAATACTGATTCAGTACATTATTGATATATAAACCGAGTGTAAATTGACGAATTCCAGAAATTTCTTTGGTTTGATAATTCAATGATAAATCGATGTTCTTGAAGGCGTCTAGACTTCTTTCGTCACTTTGCGTGTTGTCCAAGAATTGTTTCCCAACATACTTGGCTTGAGATGTCAGTGTGAAATTAGGATTTACCTTGTAGCTTAATAAAGCGGAAGTAATTAGATTAGGTGAAAATGAAATATCAGTATTTGTATATACTGTGCCGTGTGTTTCATTTGGAGCATACCACTCTCTTACATATTTAATCTTGTTTTCAGAGAAAGTGAAATTACCTCCAGCTTGTAATTTATCAAATAGGGGGTATTGGAATTCCATTTCAACACCTCGGCGATAACTTTTATCTACATTAGTTCTTACTGCTTCTCCTACATCATTCACAGCACCTGTTAGCACCAGTTGATTAATGTATTGCATGTCATAGAAATTGATATTAAACTGCTTTCTGTTTTTCTGGTATTTGTATCCAATCTCAATATTGTTTAGTTGCTCGTGTTGTGGCCATGCAGTCGGTTTATTATCCCTGAAGTCATCTCGAACAGGCTCTCGGTTTCCAATAGCATATACGCCATAAAAAGTTGAGTTATTGTTCAGATAAGTGATTCCAACTTTAGGGTTGAAAAAACTATAGTCAACAGATTGATTGGATAAATCAAGGCTGTTATTTAATCCTTCAAATGCGTAATCAATTAATCGGTACTGTAAATCAACATATGGTATAAAATTACGGTAATTGTAACTAAGCTTGACATAGGCATTCCCATCAGTTTTAGTAGAACCATTATCATAATATCGAGTATTTAAATCCTCATAATTTGTGTATTGAGTGGCGATTACTTCACCAAAGTGTCCACCACTGTATGTACTATATCCAATGCCAGCAGTAAGGTCTAGTTTATTTTTTTGGAAGTGCAAACTAGTCAGACCACCAATGAGTGTATTGTCCAACCATCTTCTTCTTACAATATCGGCACTTGTGGATGTATCGCCACTAGGATGGATGCTATCTATCCCGTAACCTGATACTTCTTCACCTGCTTTGAATTGTTCGAAGTATCCTTTACCTGTGGTGACGTATGCTGCAGAGTTCCATTTTAAATGATTCGATATTGAGTGATCAAAGAAGAATTGATAATGATTTTGATTGTATTGATCAACCTCATTTTCGTAGGTGTATGAATTATATGTTTTACTCGAACTATTTTGAAGGTTTGATAGGTCATCTCCAGAGATGTAAAGCGATGAAACATATCGATTCAACTCGGCAATGTCTCCTTTAAATTTAGGTTGAGGTATTCCATTCCATGCTTGGTATGTGCGTTCCTCACCCAACATAATATTCGTTTTGAAAACCGACTTATCCCAATATTTAGCAGCGGTTAGATTGGCTGACCGAAGGTTTGTGTTAGCTCGATCGATGAATCCGTCACTGTTGATGAGACTTCCTCGAAGTTGAAATGCCCAATTGTTTTTATAACGTCCAGTACCGTATTCAAGTGAAAGCCGTTGAGAGTTGAAACTACCACTACCCAAAGTCATTCGTGTGAACTCTTTTTTGGATAAATCTGCTGTTCTAATATTTACACTTGCTCCAAAAGCTGCGGCTCCATTCGTACTTGTACCCACACCGCGTTGTATTTGGACACTTTCGGTAGAACTAGCGATATCGGGCATATTTACCCAGTACATGCCTTGACTTTCTGCGTCGTTAATGGGGATACCGTTTACGGTCACATTCACTCGTGTAGGATCAATCCCACGTACACGAATACCTGTATATCCAATGCCATTGCCTGCATCTGAAGAAATGACCGTACTTGGTGTCATGTTTAGCAAAAATGGGAAATCCTTACTTTGATCAAGTTGGATAATTTCTTCTTTTTTTAAGTTGGTGAATGTTGTGGGAGTGAACTCACTAGCTCTAACACTTGTGATGATTGCTGCATCCAAATAATTCATATTTGGTTCTAGGAAGATGACTTTCCCTGAACGATTGATGGTGAGATCTACAGAGTCTCGGTAAATTTTATATCCAATATGGCTAATGGTAATTTTGTATCGACCTGGTGAAACATCTGATATATTTACTGAACCGTTTGGAGTGGCATAGGTGGAGTAGGTGTTTTTTTTATCCTTAATCTGAACATATGCCGAACCGATGGATTCAAAGTTTTGTAAGTTTTTGATTTGAGCAGAATAAGTGTTTTGTCCATTGCTATACAATGATGCAAAGACTAACGTAGCGATTGTTGTGATTTTTTTCATTCCTGTTTTGATTTAACTTTTTACAGGAGCTTGAGAGATACAAGTGTTGTATTATATAATTCCTACGGTAGCATTATCTACATCAGGTCTCATTGGTTTCTAAAAACCAATTTGGGTATCATCTCAGCGATTTGCAATAGCAAAAAGCACCCCTTTTATTGACGCGAAGTTATCACAAAAATTAGATATCAACCAAATAAGATTGTCTCCTCACATTTTATGCCCAGTATTGGTGTAAATAAATGCCTCATACTACCTTCGCATTTAAGGATATTAACCAATGAATGCACCATCTAATATAGCTACAGTCGAACAAGCAAAAGAACTTGGCTTATCATCAGAGGAATTTAAAAAAATTGAAGAAATTTTAGGAAGAACTCCTAATTTCACAGAGATGAGTGTTTACTCGGTCATGTGGAGTGAACATTGTTCCTATAAAAACTCCATTGTTTGGCTCAAAAAATTACCTAAAGAAGGACCAATGATGTTGGCAGAAGCTGGAGAAGAAAATGCAGGGCTAGTAGATATTGGAGATGGTTTGGCATGTTGTTTCAAAATAGAAAGTCATAATCATCCGAGTGCTCTAGAACCTTATCAAGGAGCGGCAACTGGTGTGGGGGGAATCAATCGAGACATATTCTCCATGGGAGCTCGACCTATCGCTCAATTGAACTCTTTACGTTTTGGTAATATTAAAACAGATCGAACGAAATGGCTCGTTAAAGGAGTTGTACATGGCATCAGTGGTTATGGCAATAGCTTTGGTATTCCTACTGTAGGTGGTGAGGTCTATTTTGATGATTGCTATGAGACAAATATCCTAGTCAATGCCATGAGTGCTGGAATTATGAAAGTCGGAGGAGAAGTTAGTGCGATAGCAGAAGGGGAAGGAAACCCCGTTTATATTTTTGGTGCTGCTACGGGTAAAGATGGAATTGCTGGAGCTGCTTTTGCTAGTAAAGATATTGGAGAAGATGCGATGGATGATTTACCAGCTGTTCAGGTGGGAGATCCTTTTTGGGAGAAATTAATTTTAGAAGCAACTTTAGAAATTATAGAAACAGGAGCTGTTGTAGGATTACAAGATATGGGAGCTGCTGGGATAACTTGTTCTACTGCAGAGATGAGTGCTAAGTCTGAGACAGGCATGAGAATAGATTTAAGCAAAGTACCCCTTCGTCAACCGAACATGAAAGATTGGGAGATCTTACTCTCTGAAAGTCAGGAAAGGATGTTAGCTGTGGTTCATAAAGGAAGAGAGCATGAAATAGAAAAGGTGCTTGAAAAGTGGGACTTAACCTATAATATCATTGGAGAGGTTACCAATACTGGTAATGTAGAATATTGGATGGATGGAGAGAAAAAAGCAGAAATACCAGCTGAAAGTTTAGCCCTAGGAGGCGGAGCTCCAGTCTATCACAGGGAGTGGGAAGAGCCATCTTATTTTCAAAAAAATAAGGCCTTCAATATGAATGATGTGAAGCAACCCGATGATCTGCTTGAAGTAGGTAAATTTATTTCAACATTGCCAAACATTGCTTCCAAAAAATGGGTGTATGAACAATATGATTCCATGGTGGGAACGATCAATCAAAGCTCAAATGGCTCAAGTGATGCATCTGTTGTAAAAATAAGAGATACGGATAGAAGTCTGGCATTAACTACCGATTGTAATTCACGTTATGTGTGGGCAGACCCAGAAAAGGGAACTGCTATTGCAGTGAGTGAAGCAGCTCGAAACATAGTATGTAGTGGGGGTAAACCAAGTGCAGTAACCAATTGCTTAAACTTTGGTAATCCCCATGATAAAGGAGTTTACTGGCAATTTAAAAATGCGATTATGGGTATGAAAGCTGCTTGTGAGAAGTTTCAAACTCCTGTAACAGGTGGAAACGTAAGTTTCTATAATCAGGATAGTAAAGGGAATGCTGTTTTCCCAACACCCACAATTGGAATGATTGGTATTATTGACGAAGAAAACCATATTATGACGCTTGGTTTTAAAAATGAGGGAGATATTGTCCTCATGTTAGGAGAGAGTAAGGACGATATAGGCTCTTCTCAATACCTGGTTAAATATCATCAAGTAGAGAATTCACCATGTCCTCACTTTGATTTAGATGCTGAGGCAGCACTTCAAAATAATCTTTTAGATTTAATTAAAAAAGGAGTTGTTAAATCTGCACATGATTGTTCTGAAGGAGGGCTATTTGTAGCATTGTTGGAGAGTGGAATGTCAAGAAATCTTGGGTTTTCTGTTGTTAAAAATAATCCAGACTTAAGAGACGATTCATTTTGGTACGGAGAGTCTCAAAGTAGGGTTGTTATAACGGTGAATAAAGATGAAGTAGAACGAGTAAAATCTCTTATCACAATTCCTCATACTGTACTTGGTGAGGTTACCTCTGGAGATATTGTTGTAGATCAGGCTAGTTGGGGTTCGATAGCCGATTGGAAAGCGGAATACGATACAGCACTAGGCAAGGCATTAGCCTAGTGAATAAAACTTCCAGAATGCATATTTCTTAGAGATAAACTGGAATAATTCTTTTTTTACATAATGATGAGCTAATCAATTGTAGGCCTTCATTATTGCGTTAAATTTGCACCTCAATAATTTGAGATGTCAGCAAAGATTATATACACCAAAACCGATGAGGCTCCAATGTTAGCCACTTTTTCATTTTTACCTATTGTTCAAGCATACACATCAGCAGCTGGAATAGAAGTAGAAACAAGAGATATTTCATTAGCAGGTCGTGTGTTGAGCCAGTTCCCAGAGGCCTTAGTACCAGAACAACGTGTTGGAGATCATTTGTCAGAGTTAGGCGAACTTGCTAAAACACCGCATGCAAACATCATAAAACTGCCTAATATTTCGGCATCTGTACCTCAATTAAAAGAAACCATTGAGGAATTACAAAACAAGGGATACCCTGTTCCTGATTATGTAGATCAACCGACAAATGCTCAAGAGGAGGAAATTGCAGCTAAGTATAATAAGGTAAAGGGTAGTGCTGTAAATCCTGTGCTTCGAGAGGGAAACTCTGATCGAAGAGCTCCCAGAGCAGTAAAAAATTATGCTAAGAAAAATCCTCACCGAATGGGTAAGTGGAGTTCTGATAGTAAGACCTATGTTGCTACCATGCAGGAGGGAGATTTTAGAAGTAATGAAAAATCGATAACTCTTTCAAAAAACACATCATATACGATTAATCACATTGATAATGAGGGAAATAAAACCCTACTTAAGTCTGAAGCACCTCTTCTTGAAGGAGAGATTATTGATGCAACGTTTATGAGTAAAAAAATGCTTCTATCATTTTTAGAAAAATCAATACAAGAAGCTAAAGATAAAAACATTCTGTTTTCACTTCACATGAAAGCAACCATGATGAAGGTATCTGATCCGATTATTTTTGGTCATGCTGTATCTGTCTATTTCAAGGACTTATTAGAAAAGTATGAAGAAACGTTTTCTAATTTAGGGATTAACTTAAATAACGGTTTTGGTAATTTACTGATGAGTATTCAAACGCTACCTAAAGACAAACAAGAGGTAATAGAAGCAGACATTCAAGCAGCGATTTCAAATGGTCCAGATATGGCTATGGTAAATAGCGATAGAGGAATTACTAACTTACACGTCCCCAGTGATGTAATTATTGATGCAAGTATGCCAGCAATGATTCGTACAAGCGGTCAGATGTGGAATGCAGAGGGTAAGCTTCAAGATGCAATTGCAGTAATCCCAGATAGTAGTTATGCACCATTGTATAGTGCCACAATCGATTTTTGTAAGAAAAATGGTGCATTTGATCCTATTACGATGGGTACAGTTCCCAACGTTGGACTCATGGCACAAAAAGCAGAAGAGTATGGAAGCCATGATAAAACATTCGAAATAGAGAAAGATGGAGTCATTCAAGTGGTGGATGAAGAGGGTAATATTTTGTTGACTCATGATGTAGAGCAAGGAGATATTTGGAGAATGTGTCAAGTGAAAGATGCCCCCATACGCGATTGGGTGAAACTAGCCGTTAATCGTGCAAGAGCAACAAACTGGCCAGCCATATTTTGGTTAAATAAAGATAGATCGCATGACTCAGAATTGATTAAAAAGGTTAATATATACCTCAAAGACCACGATACAACAGGATTGGATATTCAAATTATGAGTCCATATGAAGCAACATTATACACCTTAGATCGTGTTAAAAAAGGAGAAGATACAATCTCTGTTACGGGAAATGTTTTGCGAGATTATTTGACGGACTTATTTCCTATTCTCGAATTGGGTACAAGTGCTAAAATGTTGAGTATTGTTCCGTTGATGAATGGTGGGGGATTATTTGAAACGGGTGCAGGAGGAAGTGCTCCGAAGCATGTAGAGCAGTTTGTTGAAGATAATTATTTGAGATGGGACTCGCTGGGTGAATTCTTGGCACTAACTGCCTCATTAGAACATTTGAGTAGCGTTTTTGATAATCCAAAAGCGAAAGTATTAGCCGATGCACTTGACCAAGCGGTTGAGAAATTTTTGGAAAATGATAAATCACCTGCACGTAAAATTGGTTCGATAGATAACAGGGGATCTCATTTTTACCTTGCAATGTATTGGGCTGAGGCATTAGCGAATCAGAATGAAGATTCGGATCTACGTTCAAAATTTGGAACAATTGCAGAGCTTTTCGGAAGTAATGAACAACGAATTAATGATGAGTTAGTCGAAGTTCAAGGAAAACCAGTTGATATCAATGGATATTATTTCCCAGAAGAAACAAAAACGAGTATAGCAATGCGTCCAAGTGAAACGCTGAATGAAATTTTGAGAAGGATTTAAAATCCTTCTTATAATTTTTTAAGAAGATTAACTGTGAAGTGCACGATTTTCTGTAGCTGCTAGTGCTGCTTCTTTAGTTACTTCGCTTGTTGTTGGGTGTGCATGACATATTCGAGCAATATCTTCAGCACTTGCTCTAAACTCCATTGCTACAGCAATTTCTGAAATCATATCAGCGACTCGTGGTCCAATCATGTGAGCTCCTAAAACTTCGTCAGTTTCTGAATCTGCAAGAATTTTTACAAATCCATCAATATCCATTCCTGCAACGGCTCTACCGTTTGCTCTAAACGGGAATTGTCCCACTTTATATTTTTTACCATCTGCTTTTAATTGTTCTTCAGTCTGTCCGATTCCTGCAACTTCAGGCCAGGTATATACTACTCCCGGAATAAGGTTATAGTTTATATGAGGTTTTTGACCAACTATGATTTCAGCTACCATAACTCCTTCTTCTTCAGCTTTATGGGCGAGCATTGCTCCTTTAACAACATCTCCAATTGCATAGATGTGAGATTGATTGGTTTGCAAATGATCATTGGTCTCAATTCTACCACGGTCGTCTATTTTTACGCCTGCTTTTTCTGCAGATAAACCATCTGTATATGGTCGTCTTCCAACTGAAAGAAGGCAATAATCTCCTTCTAAAACAACCTCTCCTTTTTTGCCCTCTGCTTTTACAGTGACTTTCTTTCCTTTAGCAGTTACATTAGTAACCTTATGATTAAGGTGAACTTTTATGCCTTGTTTTTTGGAAATTCTTGCCATTTCCTTTCCAAGACCACGATCCATGCTGGCAATTAAACTATCGGCATATTCAACAACAGAAACTTCAGCACCAAGTCTGTGATACACAGATCCTAACTCAAGCCCGATTACACCACCTCCAATAACAATTAAGTGTTTTGGAATCTCCTTAAGTTCTAACGCTTCTGTAGAAGTAATAATTCGCTTTTTATCAATATCAACTCCGGGCAATGAACTGGGTTTACTTCCAGTAGCGATAACAATATTTTTAGCTGAAATTTTCTCTTTCTTTTTCCCATCTATTTGAAGTGTGTTGGCATCAATAAACGAGCCTGTACCCGTAAAAACATCAATTTTATTTTTCTTCATGAGAAAATCAACCCCCTTTGTCATTTGGTCTACAACACCCTGTTTGCGAGCTACCATTTGTTTGAAATCAATTTTTGGGGTTCCTACTTGAATACCGTGGTCAGCAAACTTATGTACCGCATCATGGTATTGATGAGAGCTATCAAGCATAGCCTTACTGGGAATACATCCTACATTTAGACAAGTACCACCAAGGGTGTTATACTTTTCAATAATGGCAGTTTTCATGCCCAATTGAGCACATCGAATGGCACAAACATATCCGCCAGGGCCAGATCCGATGATTGCAACGTCGTAGTTATTCATTTTGATTCTTAAAAAATTTCTTCTTGTTTATTAATTCTAATACCAGCTGAAATGATGTTGGATAAATTCTCCAAACGCATGTTTTGCTCTAAGGCAATATGGTATGTCCCAGATTGGTCAAATATTTTTCGATGCAGAATAGGTTCTTGAAAGGTTATGGTAGATCCAAATCCAGACCCTAGCCATTTGCCTGATTTTTCAGCTAACGGGATAGATATAGGGAATATTTGACTCGTGCTATCGGGTTTTAATAGCGTGATTTTAAGTTGAATATTCGCAAAAGAATAGTCGGTATTAATCCTTAAATTGGTGAGTAGCTGATGATAATGATCTGGGTGATTTATCTCAAAGCTATCCGTAAGTATTTCATCATAAGACCATCCATCTTTACCGAGGTTCATGTAAGAATTGACTAGGGTGTCTTTAGTGCAGCCAAGGATAAAAATTAGGGTAAAAAGGAATATGGATAGTTGGACTTTCAAATGTTATACAAAGGTAAAAAAAAAGCCCAATTCGATGTTTAATTGGGCTTTATAATAATTGATGTTCTATTGGTTGTAACTTCATCCTTAAATCTTTGGGTAGTGCATCTTTGTACACTTACCCAAAACATTCGTAATAGCAACTAATAGGTATGGTATTGCGAATATTATATGGTAGTTTCGTTTATACTATCGTTGTATGCCATTTAGGAGCAATATTAATGGAAATCAAGCAACATAGAATCATAACTATCTTGAACGGATTGCATAATGTAAGACTTATCTGAGTTTAAGCCTTCAATATCATCTATTTCATTAAATTCTCGCATATTGGAATTTCCCCACAGACTTAATTCAATAATTATAGGGGCTAAATGAATCTCTTTTTCCGAAACAAAAGTTTCCAATAGGGACTTTACTATATTTTCTAATTATATCACAGTTGCAAGATTTTTTATGGTTTACGTTTCACTATTTAGGTCTTGAACCAACCAATCCGACTGATGCCTTTGATGCCACTTTAAATAATATGGTGGTAGACATGTTATACAGTCACGATTTGTTACCGCAATTGTTTTGGTTGGCAGTTGTTTTCTTAGCAGGGAAGTTCTTATTTAAAAGCAACCAAATAGGTTTAGTAAGCTTGGCTTTAGTATCAATTCACTTTATTTTAGATTTCTTTTCAGGTCATATGCACCATGTTTTTGGAGCAGATTCAATGGAAGCAGGTCTTGGATTGTATGCATCAAATCCTTATTTAGCTATTTTAATAGAAGTCCTATTTAGTATTGTCACATTATGGTATTTCTTTAAAGAAGAAGCAAAAAATGGGATTATTAGATCTACAAAAAATAGAATTGCAATCATTTCTGTTTTTGCTTATGGAATCGTTTTTATGCTAATAATTGCTACAAAATCTTTTAGACAGTTATTCGGTATTCCAGAATTTGACTTAGGGTTTAACACCAATATTCCTACTCTCATTTTCACATACGGTGCAATGCTATATTGCTTAAATTATTTTGTACCGAAGTTTGAGATGAAAAAAGAATAAAAAGGGCATACAACAAGGTATAAAAGTAATAGCGGTTTCGTGCTTCACCAAAATGAAGTTTATAAATTTAGGCTCGGTACAAATCTGAAAATTAGTGTGTAAAAATCCGCTACAACACCATACCCAAATCGTTACAACTTCTTTTTTAAATCTTTGGGTAGTGCATCTTTATGTACCATAAAGTTGATGGTCTTTAAAGCCACATAAGGCATCGAAGCATAGAAGTATCCATCGCAATCATTGTGATCTGTTCCCCAACTATTTTTTACAATAAAGTACTCACTTCCGTTTTGATCGGTGACCATGCCGGTGAAGTGCATCCCATGATCATCCGTTGTAAGGTAATTGTCAAATGCCTCCTGCCTCATACTTTGTGTAATGGTTTTTTCAGGTCCAGGGTTATCAAATTGAGTGCCTTCTTTTTTTGCTCCTGCGTTGTTGAAATATTTGTTGTCTTTGCCAGAAGACTTCAATTTACTTTCATCTTCGGGGACAATGGCTAGACCATCTCTAAAACTAAATCCTTTCTCACTTACATCTGCTGCCCATCCAATGGAGTAGCCATTCATGACTGCATCCTTTTGAATTTGCATCATCTCATCAAGTGGCACATTAAATGCCCTTGCCCAAATCCAATTATCAGGCACTTCAATGACAAAATGCTCATAAAACGCGTGGTGAGTGAATGAAGTGATTACCACATAGTCATCCATATTTAAACCCAAACTAGTTGCAAAGCTGGTAGGAGTATACTCTTTACCTTGATAGGAAAAAGTTTCAGGCACAGGACCAAGGTAAGCATCCAATACGGCATTGAATGCAGCTTTCCAACTGGTGGTTAATTGTCCTTGTTTGTTTTTGATGACGGCATCCAACATATTTTTTAGAACAGCCTCCATCTCACTGTGGTTGTGATTTTCTAAACCATAATTTAATCCTTTGTAGGCTTCTTGTGGCATGATGCCATATTTTTTTATGACGTGTGGAATATCATGAAAGGCTCCACCCTGACTGAAATTAGCTGTTCCGTGCATTCGAACATAATTTTCAGCTTTGTCCTCGTATGCTTTTCTTACCACATACATTTCGCTCAATTTATGGGTTCCTTTATCCATTCTTATAAGTTCACTTTCGATAAAACTTAACGCACTAAAACTCCAACATGTACCTGTTCTGTTTTGGTTTTGAACTTCATTGGCTTCAATGTCTTTTTTGACGGTAAAGAGATAGTTGCCTCCCTTTTTATTTCGAAGGGTATCTTGAGCTTGTAATTGGAACTGAAATAAGAAAAGACTGCTCAAGAGAAGAGCAGATACTAAGATTAGTTTATTCATGAGGGTGGAAAATTAAGAATTAATACCAAAATATGATACAGAAAATAAAATATTATAACTCTCATACCTTTAAGTTTGTTGTATTCGTATGAGAAAAGTACTTGTGATTTTTAGCTTGTTTTGTCTAGGGCATCTAATGGCTCAAGATATGGAAGCGATTATCAAAGGAGAACGTGAAGCATTTCATGCCAAAAAGAATATTAAATTCAAGCGAAGTGGGCAACAGTACGACCTTATCTACCAGCAATTGAATTTAATTATCGACCCAGGTGTTCGATATATTAGTGGGAGTGTGTATTCAGAGTTGATAGCACAAGAATCAAATTTCACGCAATTTTCGTTTGACTTGGATAGTCGAATGACGGTTGATTCTGTTCATTTTGAAGGTGGATCAATTCCCTTTGTTCACAATAATGACGAAGTCACTCTAGTTATCCCACCACAAGATGAAAATAATGTGGTAAATGTGGAGATATTTTACCAAGGAGATCCGTCTGTGAATGAGCAAAATGGCTTCAGTTTTGATTACCAGCAGAATGGTCCCATCTCGTGGACCTTATCCGAACCTTATGGTGCATACGGTTGGTGGCCATGCAAACAGCAGTTGTACGATAAAATTGATTCATTGGATATGAATATCACCATTCCAAAAAATAATAAAGCAGCGGGAATGGGGAATTTGGTTCAAGTAGATACGCTTTATCCAGACAGTAGTTTGGTTTTTCACTGGGAGCATCGCTATCCGATAGCTACCTATTTAGTGGCTGTGGCGGTTACCGATTACTATGAAGAGAGCCATTTTATCCAACTGAGTGACGGAGATAGTATTTTTCATTTAGACTATATATATCCATCATACAAACCGCAAGCAGACACATTGCGTCTAGCCATTGACGGGATGATGCGAGGTTTTGATAGTTTGTTTGGAGATTATCCCTTTCGTGATGAAAAATATGGACATGCGATGTTTGGTAGAGGTGGAGGTATGGAGCATCAAACCATGAGTTTCATGTCTCGATTGGATTTTGATTTAATGGCACATGAATTAGCACATCAGTGGTTCGGAAATAAGATAACCTGTGGCTCTTGGCAAGATTTATGGTTGAACGAGGGCTGGGCAACTTATTCCAATGCGATAGCTCGGGAATTAATTAAAAGTAAAGAAGAATATCACGAATTTTTAATCAAGAGCATCAGTCGAGCTACACGTAATAACGGAGGGGCAGTATATGCTTATGATACAGCTAATGTGAATGAGTTGTTTAATGGCGATATGCGATATCGAAAGGGAGCGATGGTTTTGCATCAGTTGCGATGGGAAATAGGAGATTCCGCCTTTTTTGAAGCTACTCGAAGCTACCTTAAAAATACAGATGTATGTTATGATTTTGCATACACTGTAGACTTTATAGATGAGATGGAAGCTGCAAGTAATATGGATCTTTCACCTTTTTTTGATCGTTATGTATACAAAGAAGGGTTTCCTATTTTGTCGGTGGAATGGAATAGAATAAATGCTAAAACGATTAACATAAACTTATCGCAAATCACTTCGCATCCATCCGTTGAATTTTTTCCTTTGCGTATCCAATTTCATGCAAAATGGGAGGGTGGTGATAGCATTTTTACAATTGACCACAGTCAGGCTATTGAAAATATAATCTTGGATCTCGGACATAAGGTGGAAGAGTTAATCATTGATCCAAATTACTGGAATTTGGCCAGATACACTTTGTTTGAGGGGGAGCATTCAGACATGTCGGCAGTATCGATTTATCCTAATCCAGCAGAACAGAAATTAAAAGTGTTTGTATTGGATAAGAAGGTAGATGCTTTAGAAATAACGGACTGTTTGGGTAGACTAGTTTCGGAATATGAAATCTTACAGCTAAAAAATAGTACGATTGATTTAGATGTAAGTAATTTGAAATCAGGAACTTATTTCATCAGAATATTATCAGAAGGAAATTATTCTACAGCAAAATTGATTAAAAATTAGTGTTTTATGATTTAATAGCTTGAAGTAATTCCTCGCTTAGTGGTTTGACATTTGAGCCGAAGTGATTAATTAATTTTCCGTTTTCATCAATTAAGAATTTATTAAAATTCCAACTTACAGAAAAGTCATCTAATCCGTTGAAGTTTTTGTTGGTCAACCACTGGTATATTGGATGTTGGTCATTGCCTCTAACACGGATTTTATCTGTCAATGGAAAGGTAACGTTATAGTTTTTTTGGCAGAATTGTGCAATTTCCATATTGGTGCCGGGCTCTTGCCCCATAAATTGATTACATGGCACCCCGATCACTTGAACATCATTGCTATGTAATTCATGAAGTTTTTGTAGATCAGAGTACTGAGAGGTGTAGCCACATTTGGATGCAACATTTACCAAAAGTATTTTTTTGCCTCGATAATCACGCATATTAATGGATTTGTTGTTATCCAATGCAGCAATGCTAAAGTCATAAAAATTTTGAGTAGGATTACTATTTAAGGTCATTTCTTGGGTAGGTTTTGTTGCTCTGGAATGATTACAAGCAGTCAATATCAATAAAAAATTAATCAAATAAACAATATTCATATTATTAAGAACAACTTAATGCTCATCATAGTTTTTGGCGAATATAAAAAGTTGAATGAGTGGTTTAATCAAAAAACAATCTGTTTCAATCCGTGTTTTAATTCTTAAGTAACAATTCCAATGACACGCTTAAGCAGATATCTTTTCATAACACTTTCCAGTGTTTTTTTATTTGGAAATTCTAATGCCCAAGTTTCATGTGATGCGGATCATAGGGTACTGCTTACAGACTATTCCTTCACACCATCAGATCTGACCATTTTACCGGGTGAAACGGTAGCTTTTATTAATGTGGAAGGAACGCACAATGTGAATGGTGTTAAAAATACAAAGACAGGAGAATCATTTAATAATCCCGTTGATTTTTCGCTGCCCCAATCTGTAGGTATTACAAATGGGGTTTGTATGGGGGTCATAAAATTTGATGTTCCTGGCGTATATAATTATGACTGTAGTATTGGCTTTAATGCTGATTTGGGCATGGTTGGGTCAATCAACGTTGATGCATTTACCATCAAAGATTTAATGATGGGTGTCAAATCAACAGGTGAACCTTATCTTGAAGAGACCTTTCAGTCAACATACGCAATGACTTATTATCTAGGGAGAGAATTAGATAGTACAGTTAATTATACCGTGTTTGTACCCAATCAAAATGCAGTAGATGCCATCAAAGAGTATATGCAGTTAGGGCAATTTGATATGTTAAGCTTTTACGATCTAAAACCTGCTTTGGAGTACCACATTGTAGAAGGAGTCTACATGGCTAAGGACTTAAATGATGGGCAAAGTTTACCAACAATGTATGGCCAAAACGTCAGTATTACCGAAGAAGACGGAGTATTACGAGTTGATGGTGCAGCAATCATTTCTTCGGATTATGTAGCAAGCAATGGGGTAGTTCATATTATTGATCAAACCCTGGCACCAAGAGGTTTGCCCAAGGCGTCTGTTTGGGATATTGTTGAGCAAAGTCCAGATCATAACTTTTTTGAGGAGGCCATTGTTAATGTGGGTTTAAGAAACACATTACGACAACAAGCAGAACTTGATCCTAATGGAGGTAAACCTGGTCCATTTACGCTGTTTGCTCCTACTGATGATGCGGTTAATGCATTAGCTCAATCATTAGATATGACGATTGTTGAATTTATGAATTCAAGTTTTGTCGATGACTTGGCCAATCAACATATTATCGCAGGTAGAGGGGAAAAAGAAAAATTTTATGATGGTTTAGTAGTGACCAATTTTGCTAGAGAAGATTTAACTATAGGTGTTACTCCAATAAATACATTTACGATTAATGGAATAGATATCATTGTTACTGATTTGCTAGCCTACAACGGGGTAGTCCATATTGTTGATGCTGCCATACCTATTGATATTCCCAATAAAAATGGTACTTGTGGTACTTGGAAGCTTGAGATGTCTGACGAAAATGGAGATGGATGGAATGAAACCAATGTTTATATTTATATAAATGGAGAACTTTTTAGCACCCAAACACTTCCTTTTGGGTCTTCATCTGTATTTGAATTTGGGGTAGATTCAGGGTCAGTGGTCGATATATATTCATTATCACCCAACGCAAACACGTCAGGTGAGTCATACAAGATATTCGATGAGAATGATCGGCAAATTGCGGCCTCTGGTCAGAACGGTAGAGCCGTTAATTCGCTTGGTTTATTAGCTTGTGCAGAACCGTCAGATTGTGGGATGATTGAGGTGAGACTGTTAGATAAAATAGGAGAAGGATGGTTGCAAGGCTACTTGGAAGTATACAGAAATAAATCACTGTATATCACTATTCAGTTTTTTCAAGGAATGGAACAATCAACTTTTATCCCAGCTAACTATGGGGATGTATTTGATTTTGTAGCAACAGAAGGTACGTTTGAGCCTAGGTTTAATTCATATGTCGTTTATGATGCTAACGGTAATATTTTGGTAGATCAGAGAAGCGATGCAAAATTTCCTGACAATATTTATGATATAATTGCTTGCGAGAAAGATCCAGATGATGATACCAACGACGATAATGACACTACTCTAGTGGTCACCTATACGACCACGACACTATTCCCTAATCCAGTTTCAGATAAGTTATATATTACAACAGATATGGATATTCAGCAAATAGAAATTATTAACTCTTTGGGCCAGAAGATTTATGATGAACCATTTAAGCCTGAACCCTTAGATCTATCATTGATAGAAATTGGGGCATATATCGTTAAGTTAGTTAGTACTGAAGGTCCAAATTTTTATAAAATTTCAGTCATACGTTAAGATAACCTTTTTGTCTAGGCAATTTACATTTCGAAATTGTCATTAATTCTTCCAATGTTATACCCTTGTCGGATGACATAATTACTTTCTTGGCTTTCTTCATCTAAAAGAGGGTTGGTATGATTAAAATGGATGAAGATAATTTTATTCTTCTCAGATGGACTAAGATTTTTAAATTTCTGAAGGCTTTCTATGACAAATGGATGAGGGATATGACTAATGTCTCTGTTGTTGATTTCTTTGCCACTATAAAAAGTAGCGTCTAAAAAGGCATAATCTACTTGCTTAATTTCTTCAATAATATTTCTATCCCATTTCTCCCACTTATCAATATCTGGGATAAAAAGAGCACTCTTGTTGGGTCCTTTAATTCGATAGCCAACGGTTTCTGAATATTCATCTCGATGAGGCACTAAAATAGGAGTGACGCTTATTGAATCCGAAATATGAATCGGTTTATTAGGAGTCATTTTTTGAAGTATAATGTTCTCTCGTTTAACGAGTTGACTCCAGGGACCATTATTAGATAGAAAATCTTCCATTCGCGGCATTACATAAACGGGTATGTTTTGTGCATCGGTAGCCTCCTTACCAAGATAAATCAATCCAGAGTAGTGCCCAATGTGAGCATGCGTCAAGAAAATACCATCGGTAAATTCTGATGAGTCTACTTTTTCTAATTGTGTTAAGGTTTTAATCTGAGAACTAATATCAGGAGTTGCGTCAAATAAATAGGTCTTATGATTTTCACCATCAACTAATCCCAATGAAACCACTTTTCTATTTTTGTCAGGGCTTTGAAAAAGTTTCTTGCAACACTTTTTTTTACAACCAATTTGGGGAGATCCCGCATCTTGTACATTGCCAAGAATTACAAGCGATGTATTTTGATTTTCTAGTGATTTTTGCTGGATTTGTTTGTCAGGTATTTTTATACAAGAGACAAAGAGTATACTGATTATGACGAGGTATTTATTCATTTTTTATTAATAAGGTAGATCGATGTAAAATCTGTTTGTTGCCGAATGTACAAAATCATATGGTATTAATTGCCCCAGATAAGTTCAGAAAAAGAGATGTTTTTTCTTACTTTAGCATCTTGAAATTATCAAAACAATCATTAGTTACTTTTTTAGTAGTTTTTTGCTCATTCATTGGTTATAGCCAGGGTGTAGATCATTGGGAAACGGTTGTATATAACACAGATCAATGGAGCTATTTTGTTGGGAGTAGTGAACCTAATATAAACTGGGCAAACACTAGCTTTAATGCTTCAAGTTGGTCAAAAGGATCAGGTGGAATTGGTTATGAAGATGACGATGATAATACCATTATATCCTCAACAAAGTCGGTTTACATTCGAAAAAATTTTACTCTTGTAGATGCTTCTGTCATTAAATATATTGTTCTTCATGCGGATTATGACGATGCATTTGTAGCTTACCTCAATGGATCTGAAATAGCTCGTAGTAATATTGGCACTGTTGGAGTTAGACCCAGTTACAATACCTACGCTGACACCTATCATGAAGCTAATTTATATCAAGGTGGTTTACCAGAAGATTACATATTCAACGAAGCGGAATTTAAATCACTTATCAATAGTGGCACAAACACACTTGCCATTCAAATACATAATAATTCACCATCATCCTCTGATTTAAGCAGTAATTTTTTTCTGTCTTTAGGGATTAGTGATAAAAGCACAAATTATCGTGAAACTCCTTCTTGGTTTCAGGCTCCTACTGGTAGCCAAGTTTCCTTGATAGATGTGAAGCTACCCATTGTAGTTATTACAACAGAAAATAATATAGAAATTCAGAATGAACCAAAGGTGACAGCACAAATGGGGATTATCAATAATGGTCCTGATGTAGGAAATAGTATCACAGATGCTTTCAATGAGTATAGTGGGGCTATTGGAATCGAAATACGAGGTGCCTCCTCTCAAAATTTTCCCAAGAAAAACTATAGTTTGGAAACACGAAATGCAGATGGAAGCAATAACAATGTCTCTATTTTTGGAATGCCATCTGAAAATGATTGGGTATTGCATGGACCATTTAGCGATAAGTCTTTATTGCGAAATGTTTTAGCTTATCACATGGGGGAATCCACGAATAGATATACACCTCGCACTCAATTGTGTGAACTACTTGTCAATGGAGATTACCGTGGGGTATATATGTTTACAGAGAAGTTGAAAAGGGATAAGAATCGGGTTGATATCGCCAAATTAAAATCAAATGATACTTCAGGAGAAGAGCTTACTGGAGGATATCTTTTTCAAATTGATCGAGATGATGAAAGTACCGAATTAGATGGATGGCAGACCAATTCATCCCCTAGAAAATTTGTTGCATTTCACGACCCTTCATATAATGAACTTGCCGATGTTCAACGGCAATATCTCGAAGATTATTTCACGAGTTTTGAAGAGGCTATGAGTGGAAGTCAATACACAACTAATTACGCTAATTACATTGATGAAAGTTCTTGGGTAGATTACTTTTTGGTAACAGAAGTTGCCAAACATATTGACGCATTTAAGTTGAGTTTTTATATGCACAAGAAAAAATCTTCTAATGGAGGTAAGATTCATTTCGGACCGCTTTGGGATTTCAATTTGGGCTTTGGTAATTTTGATTTTGCGTGTTCACCAACCCCTCAAGGATGGTCTTATGAGTTTCAAGGAACTTGTGACTACTCTCAACCATTTTGGGTGAAGAGGCTTACGAATATCCCAGATGTATCAAACCGTGTTAATTGCCGATGGAGCCAGCTACGGAAAGGCCAACTTCATACCGATAGTTTGATGCAATTAATCGACGATAGACTGTTAGATATGGGGGATGCTCCTCGTCGCAATTTTGACCGATGGAATGTATTGAATAATTATGTTTGGCCTAATTATTATGTAGGAGAAACTTATGATGATGAAATTAGATACCTTAAATTATGGCTAGAAGCTCGATTGAATTGGATGGATGAAAATATGATTGGTGAGTGTACTGTTTCAAGTATTGAAGTGCCGTTGACCGTATATTCTCCAATTGCATTATTCCCTAATCCTGCCAAAGAATTTTTATATGTAGAGATTGATTATGCGAACTTTTCAAACGTGCATTTAGTTATAAAAAATCCATTAGGGGAACTAGTACTTAAGGATAACTTTCAGAGTAATGTACATAGACTAGATGTCTCTAAACTATCACCAGGGCTATATACGTTGAATGTTTTACGAGGCGATTGTGTAACAGGCACTAAGACATTGGTAATACAATAGATTATTTAAATTATATTGATGGTTTTCGCATGGGACATTCTCAGTAATGTCATGGTTTTGTCTTATTTTGTTTAACATATTTTAAAAAAAACTAAACAAAATGTTTTGTGTTTAATTCATAACTAACATTAAAATATTAAAACATGAAAAAATTGAAAAACATTTCCCTTTTACTTTTTGCAGTATTTACTATCTATTCTTGTAGTGATGAAGATACTGAAACACCGCAAGAAAATCCCCAAACATTAAATATCGTAGAAACAGCACAAGCAACCGCAGATTTAAGTAGTCTTGTGGCAGCTGTTGTAGAGGCTAATTTAGTGGCCACATTAAGCGGTCCTGGACCATTTACAGTATTAGCCCCAACAAATGAAGCATTTGCAGCATTTTTGAGTGATAACGGATGGGCTGATGTGACAGAAGTTCCAGATGAAGCTTTAGAACAAGTGCTTTTAAACCATGTCATCTCAGGTAATGTAGCTTCTACAGATTTAACCTCTACGGTTTCTGGTTATACCAACACATTGGCAACTGGAGCAGGTAATAATAGCATGAGTATTTATTACAATACTGAAGATGGAGTGAAATTTAATAATGTATCCTCAGTGATCACTGCAGACGTATCTGCTAGTAATGGAACGGTACATATTGTTGACAAGGTAATTGGATTACCTACGGTTGTAACATTTGCTACTGCTGATCCAAATTTTTCTATTCTTGTGTCAGCTTTAACTAGAGAATCCTCATACACTTATGTTGAGACATTATCAACAGCAAACGGAACAGATCCTGCACCATTTACAGTGTTTGCTCCTACGAATGATGCATTTATAGGTTTATTAGAGGAACTTAAACTTGAGAGTTTAGCTGATGTAAAAACAGAAACGTTAACATCTACATTAAATACTCATGTTGTAGCTGGTGCCAACGTTCAATCCTCAGGTTTGACCGATGGTATGAGCATTGAAACACTTGGTGGTATGCTTACTGCTAATGTGACTGGCGGTGCTACTCTTACCGATTCAAAAGGTAGAGTTAGTAATATAGTAGCCACAGATGTGCAAGCATCAAATGGTGTGATTCACGCTATCGATAAAGTGGTTCTAGAGTTATAATAAATCTATTTAGAATAGAAAGAGTGCTTTGGTATCACCAAAGCACTCTTTTTTTATAGTTTCATGGCAATAAAGTTCTAAAGTAATTGCACCTGAAAGTATTAATAGAAGTGAAATACAGCTTTTAAGGTTTTGTTTATCATAAAAAAAATCGATCTAAAATTATTGTTAAGTATACTTCACTAATAATAATATGATAGGATTGATACACAAATGCGTACTTTATGACGTCTAATTAAATCTTACCACACAAATATCCGAGTGTTTAAAAGTAAGGTCAAAGCCTGCAATATAATGTATCAAATATGTGTCATCTTTTAAATTATATTTTATTAATATTGTGTTATACATCATTTAATAATGTCAATATTTATAATTGATTATTGGATATTTTTGTTTAACACAATTAAAAAAAACAGATGTAGGTATTATTTAAAAAATATCATATTGAATTAATAGTAAATCCATACCAATTAGACAGATTAACATGAAAAATATTCTTTATATTTTATTTTCTCTATTTGTTTACTTAAGTTCATACTATCATACATATGGACATGCAGGTGTAGGTGTTGTTGTTAAAGATGGATGCGATAGGTACTTAGCAATTGGAACTTGGCATGATAAAATTTCAGAGCTTGATAATACTATAAACTCAACACGAGGCTTATACATTGACATTAATCGTGATGGAAGCTTTGTAAATTGCTGTAATGGAACTCCATCATCAGAATTTTTTATATTTAAAGATTACTTTTTGCCATATAATAAAGTCAGTTGGAATTCAATTACTTCAGGGTCCTCAACTATGAGAGAACTAGAACAATATTTTAACAACTCACCAGTTTATAATAGTGCTAAATTAAAGAATCGATTTACTGCTGAAAAAGTATGGGATCCAGGTTGCAGCCAAAACGGATTGAAGTCTTGGGTAATTTTAAAACTGCCATCTTCACTAAAACCAGGTATAATATATAACTGCCGAACATCCAATACTTCAGTTGTAGAAAGACCTTGCAACAGTCAGGCAATATTTCAGATTAAATTTGGAAGTGATATTTCTATTATTGGTGATACATTATTGTGCGAATCAGATTCTTTAAATCTAACAACTACCGCTGCACAAGATCTCGAATGGTTCAGAAATGGTGTCCGGATACAGGGGCCCAATAGCGATAATACTTTAACAGTTTTCCAGTCAGGAAAATATACGGTCCGAAAAGGGGGCACTGGATGTCAGTCCAGAACAAGTGAAATACATGAGGTAGGTTTTCATCCTCAACCTAAGGCTCATTTTACTATAGATGATAGTTTAGAATGCTTTCGTGATCATGAGATTGTTGCAATAAATAAAAGTACCCTTGCTCAAGGAACTATTCAATCCAAGATTTGGACG